>ULWZ01038826.1_pt1 | contig 25630 bp, 26 predicted proteins | sample 1960811 | NCBI WGS metagenome assembly ULWZ01 (sample SAMEA4835825, study PRJEB28245) | human gut metagenome | biome: gut microbiome; material: fecal sample | place: Denmark | collected 2008 | reverse complement strand
GAAGATTTTGAAAAGTGGTTAGGCGTATGAAAGTCGAATTTTCCAAAGCTCTTTATCAAAGAGCTTCCAAACGTCTTTCTGGCAAGATGCTCGATTCTTTAAAACGTACGATAGTAGAAGTTAAAGCAGCCAAAGGCATTCAAGATATCTCTAACTGCAAGAAACTTGTTGGGTATCGTTATATATATAGAATTCGTTTAGGATATTGTATTACATACCTTTAGCAAGGCGAATCCAGCCCACACAACAGAATAGAGGAAGATATAGCAAAAACATCCACCATATACAAAAAAAGAGGCGATTATACAATCGCCTCTTTAATACTTTCTACAATGTAACGAACATCATCGTCCGATACCATCGGACCAGCTGGCAAGCAGACACCAACCTTGAAGATAGCCTCACTTACACCATTCACGTATGCAGGAGCATTCTGATAAACAGGCTGCTTATGCATAGGCTTCCATACTGGTCGTGCCTCAATCTTCTTGCTCAACATAAAGACACGCAATGCCTCCACATTCTCATTTGGCTGACAATCAGTTGTAGGAGTATCCACCATGTGAATCACACCAGCAGCTCCACCAACAGCAGTCTTCACTACCTCCTTATACGCATTCTCCTGACCCTGAATCTTCAGCTTAGGATCAAGTGTAATGGTGCAGAGCCAGTAGTTGGAATCATAGTTGGCATTAGGCGCCTCATGCAAGGTTACACCCTCAACATCCTTCAAGAGTTCCTTATACAACTCCTGTACATGCTTATGATGAGCGATGTGTTCCTCCAATACAGTCATCTGACCACGACCGATACCTGCACAGACATTACTCATACGATAGTTGTAACCGATGGCAGTATGCTGATAGTAAGGATAAGCATCACGAGCCTGGGTAGCATACCACATCACATTGTTCTTGCTCTCGGCATCCTGACAAATCAAGGCACCACCACCAGAAGTAGTAATCATCTTGTTACCATTGAATGACAATACGCCAAACTTACCGAATGTACCCAATACTTGACCCTTCCATCTAGAACCGCAGCCCTCAGCAGCATCCTCCACTACAGGGATACCATACTTTTCTGAAATCGCCATGATCTTATCGCAATCGTAAGGCATACCATAGAGTGCAACAGGAACAATCGCCTTAGGATATTTTCCCGTCTTCTCCTTACGGTCAATAATCGCCTTCTCCAGCAACTCCGGATCCATATTCCATGAATCAGGCTCAGAATCGATGAAAACAGGAGTAGCACCGAGATATGTAATAGGATGAGAAGAAGCACAGAAAGTAAAGCTCTGCACACAAACCTCATCACCTGGACCAACACCGCAAGCCAGCAAACCCAAATGAACGGCAGCAGTACCGGCGCTCAGCGCCACCACCTCACGAGACAACTCAGAGCCATCGCTGTTCTTAGAAACGAAAGCCTTGAGGTCATCCTCAAAACCATTCACGTTAGGCCCCAGAGGCACCACCCAGTTAGTATCAAAAGCCTCCTTCACATATTTCTGTTCCTCACCAGTCTCGCTCATGTGAGCCAGACAAAGATAAATAGTCTTTCTTTCTTTCATTGTATATTGTATTTAATATCTTTTAATCTCAAAGATTCTTCTGGCTTTCAATAATCCAATAAAGCCAAAGTAACCTATAACACATCCCAAGGTATTATGTATTACATCATCCGTTTCACAAAGCCCTTTACAAAAGGCGAATTGTGAAACCTCGATAATCCCCGATAAACAGATTCCCATTAAGAGAACTTTCTTGGTTTTAAAACCAATTCCTCCGAGCAGGAATCCTATCGGAACAAAGAGTGCCATATTCAGCAGTACCTCTATTAGGTCTGCAGGATAATCCACCTTATTCCAAATATCAAGATAGTTCCAAAATGGAATCAACTCAATATGCCGTTCCCCATGACTTGTTCTACAAATCACTGTAGAGCAAAGCACCAGGAAGTAATATTCCGCAAGCAAAGCCCCAAGCACGAACCTCTTCGCCCTGTGCCCTTTCATCACCAACATTCCTGTCACGATTGCAACAGAAAGCACAAGAAAGGAGATGAGTACATACTCTACAGGAATCCTAGGATTCAGCCATTCGTAGAATTCATCCATGAAACACTACACTTCCTCCCCAGCAAACTTCACCTTTCTGCCAAGCACTGTTGCGAATATCATTTCGATATCCTTCCAGAAGGAGTAATGGCGATAATAATAGCAGTTAAGGCGAACCTTATCAGGGTATATCACCTTGTCATTATATTCAGTAGCAATCTCCTGCATAGGGCGAGCATCACCCTCTGCCTGTTTCTTTGCCACATACTCAGAAATCATTTCATCCTCCAGGCGATACTTCAGCGTAGCAGGACCCGTGATACCCGGACGAAGCTTCAGAACATCCCTATCATCTCCTTCCAGTTTATCAGCATAACCAGGAACATCAGGACGAGGTCCCACAAAACTCATGTTACCAATCAACACGTCCCAAAGTTCCGGTAACTCATCAATCTTATAATGGCGGAGCTTCGCACCAAACGGAGTGATTCTACTATCACCCGCCACCGATACCGATGAACCATTATGATTCACCACCATCGAGCGGAACTTATGGCACTTAAACAACTTTCCCCCCTTGCCCACTCTCTTCTGAACAAAGAAAGCCGAGCCACCCGGCATCTTCTTATGAATAAGAAAAGCCACCAGCGGGAATATCCACCATATCAAGAGCAATCCAAATAGGGATGCTACAATATCAAATAGTCTTTTGAAAATCATAGTTATCTTTTCACATAATGAATCTTCTTGAATACACCACATACCAAGTTCATTCCTGTCCAGAACAAACTTGATACAGGATTCATCTTCATTGCCTCATGCCAGAGTTTATAATGCCACTTAATCATTGTTGCGTAACCGTGAGTCGAAACGCTACCAACTCTACCTCTGCGATATTTTGCCAAGCATTCATCAAGGAGATAACAATCTTCCTTTTGGCACACCTGCAACCACATCGCATAGTCATTATTCTTCTTAATGTCTTCTATCTGGATCAAACCTACCTTTTCACGGTTATACATCACAGTTAGACATCCAAGCCAACAGAAAGAATACATTCCCAATTTTGTGACGTGGTTAGGACCCGTAATCATAACACCACTTGGATGAGAATTCTCATCCATTTCTTCATAACGAGTATAAGAGAAGGCATAACCGTACTTCACCATAAAAGCCAACTGGTGCTCCAATTTCTCAGGCATCCATAAGTCATCGCTATCAAGGAATGCTATCCATCTACCCTTTGCCCTACGAAGAGCATTGTTACGAGTAATGGCAGCACCACTATTCTTAGGATTGCACTCATATTTGATTCGACTATCATCTTCCATATATGGACGGATAATCTCCAGTGTATTATCTGTAGAACAATCATCCTGTATCAGCAATTCCCAATTCTGATAAGTCTGAGCTTGAATGCTTCTTATTGTTTCACAGATAAAAGGAGCACACGCCCATGTTGGAGTGATAATTGATACCAATCCGAAATCTTCCATAAAATTAGTCTCTTCTAAAGATATCTCGTGTATATACCTTATCCTTTACATCATCCAGACAAGCATCGTAGCGGTTGGCAATGATGGCATGGCTCTGGGTTTTGAATGCTTCGAGGTTGTTCTCTACTCTACTACCGAAGAAGGTACTACCCTCCTCCAATGTTGGCTCATAGATGATGACCTCTGCACCCTTTGCTTTGATACGCTTCATGATACCCTGAATAGCAGACTGGCGGAAGTTATCGCTGTTAGATTTCATGGTCAAACGATAAACACCAATCACACAGTTGTGCTCCTTGCTTGCATCATAGCTGTTATCATCAGCATAGCTATAGTAACCTGCCTTCTGAAGAACGGCATCTGCGATATAGTCCTTTCGAGTACGGTTACTCTCAACGATTGCCTCAATCAGGTTCTCAGGAACATCGGCATAGTTTGCCAAGAGCTGCTTGGTATCCTTTGGCAAGCAATAGCCACCATAACCGAAGCTTGGGTTGTTGTAATGGGTACCAATACGTGGGTCAAGACCTACACCTTCAATGATAGCCTTGGTATCAAGACCTTTGACCTCTGCGTATGTATCAAGCTCGTTGAAATAACTTACGCGCAAAGCCAAATAGGTATTGGCAAAGAGCTTAACAGCTTCGGCTTCCTTCATACCCATAAAGAGTGTATCAATATTCTCCTTGATGGCACCTTCCTGGAGAAGTGCAGCAAAAGTCTTGGCAGCATCCATCATCATATCAACATTAGTAACCTTATTGATTGCCTCATTCTCTTCTGCAAACTCAGGACGATCGATTACCTTTGGATAGCCTACGATAATACGGCTTGGGTAAAGGTTATCATAGAGAGCCTTGCTCTCACGAAGGAACTCTGGCGAGAAAAGGAGGTTGAACTTCTTCACTCCCTTCTTGGCATACTTCAAGTAGAGGTTGCGGGTGTAACCTACTGGGATGGTACTCTTGATAACCATCACTGCATCTGGGTTTACTTCCAATACCAGATCGATTACTTCTTCTACGTGGGTTGTATCGAAGTAGTTCTTTACTGGGTCATAATTGGTTGGTGCAGCAATCACTACAAAGTCAGCATTCTGATAAGCAGACTTACCGTCGAGAGTTGCTGTCAACTTCAATGGCTTTTCAGCCAAATACTTTTCGATATAATCGTCCTGGATTGGAGAAATCTTATTGTTGAGTTTCTCCACCTTCTCAGGGATTACATCTACAGCAGTTACTTCATGGTGCTGGGACAATAGCGTAGCAATACTAAGTCCTACGTAGCCGGTACCGGCTACTGCTATTTTAATCTTACTAAAGTCTTTCATACTAGATATTATATTATTTATTGAATATTCTTTATTAATATATTTAAAACCACTTCAGGCAAGAACATTTTTGCCCTTCTAACACAATTTCTTTTTAAATTAATGATTATCTGCGGATTACAAGCAATTTTACATAAAAGTTTTTCAAATGCATCAACATTATCAAATTCATATCCCAATCCAGTAACACCCTCTTCTATTATTTCCGCAAAATTCGGATATAAAGAAGAAACTACAGGCAACCCAGCAGCGTATGCATCAATAATAGTTCCTGGAATTCCCTCACCGGGGCACTTTGTCGGAAACAACAAAAAGAAATATGATTTAAGCACATCTACGCTTTTATCAAATGCGATTAGACCTCCATATTTTATGTAATCAGGAAATTTTCGCTGAAGGTTAGCAAACCATTCTTCCTCTCCAGCTTCAACTTGCCCGTATATATCTAAATGATAAACGACACGACCATATTTCTGGTTAATCTTAATCACAACATTAACCGCCTCCGCAATTCCTTTTTGACTCCAAACACGAGAGAACGTACAGATTTTATATGGTTGTGAAAAATTATCTATTAAATCGTCAGTATCAACAATACGTAATGGCTTACAGTTCGGCATATAGGTAACATTACCAACAAAGCCCTTTGCCTCCAACGCAGATTGCATATGATGAGTTTCAGCATAAATCATATACACCTTCTTTAGGAAATAAGACAAAAGAGGTTTATTTTTCAGAAAAGAAGGAAGCCAACCACCAATAACAACGTAATGGATACGTTTGCTCTTAAAGAATAAATTCAACAACACCAATAAAGGCACAAATACCCTAACCGCATTTTGCGCAGGTAAAATAACGATGTCATCACTTCTTTTTACTGCTTTAAATGCTATTAAAGGTGCAGTAAACAACACTTTCAATCCAGCGCTTGTGTTAAAAATATCTACTTGATTACTTCCAAAATATCTAATTAATTCGTCAGTAACTATTTTAGTTTTAACAGTTTGTCCATTAAAACATCCATCAGCATTCCCCAAATTACCTATAAGGGATATTCTTTTCTGCATAATTGTAGTTAATGTGTTCACTAAATATTTTTATTTCAACTTAGAGCGTAGTGAACTTTTCACTTTAAGTTTGAAACAGCTAACTTATCAGTTGTTAATCTGAAAAAATGATTTTTATTTAGACATTCATATTCTTTTTCTAAAAGAAGTTATGGATATCTCTTTTTTCTTATCAGCCTTTAAATGTCTTTCATATAAATATATAACACTATATAACGTAATGCCAGTAAAGACAAGATAAAATAGCATTTGTTCTGTTCCAAATATAAATAGTTTTGTATTTGCCAAGTACTCGGAGAAAGAGCCAAAATAATTGATATATACAAAACAAATCAAACAAGATGATACATATCCAAACTTTAACCATTTATTTTTTAGAACTTTGCATACAATAGGTACGACGAAGAATATTGAAGTCTGGAATACAAGTGTAAACCTTGACAACAAACTAATATTAATACCCACAAGACTCAAAACGGCATAAACGTATAAAGACAAAAGGCAAACTTTCATTAATCCATTTTTAAAAACTTTTTTTCTACAGATAAAGAAGTAACTTAAAAATAAACCTAATCCTATGAAAAATGAAACCAAATTAGATGTTCCAGTCTTTTCTCCTTCAATATAAGATGAATATCCTAACGATAATTGTTCATCCAAAAACGACAATAAACTAAATATAAGTCCTAGTCCTATTGCAACAAAGCCTAACGTAAGAAATATCTTCCATGGTTTTTTCATTCCATACATAAAATATATTATACACCAAATTAAAGAAGATTTATGAAACAATATTGCAATTGTCATTATAGTTGCAAATCTCCAAATTTTACGTTCAATGATGGATGGTATTGTCAGTAAGACAAAAGCAACAGATAAATGTTGTCTCAAAACGAAAATGGACTGATCAAAGACAATCACCATTAAAAAAAGTATTGATAAACATACATTGGGAGACAGCTTTAATATTACATATGAATAAACTCCCAAAAGTAAACTAGAAAAGAGACAGAGAAATACATTGAAATCATCCGTGAAAAGACCGACCAACTTTAAGAGTAGAATAAAACCAAATTCTTCCTTATGGAATGATCTATAGATTTCCAAATCTACAAGATTGAAAATATTCGTTAATCTTACATCTGCAAAAGATTCTCGATATGTAGGTAAATCTACAATCGTATTAGGATCTAAAAAACTATGAACATATATAAGTACCGGCAAGACCAAAAGCAAATATACTTCATATTTACTTTTTCCTCCTTTAAATAACATTAAGAAGAATAAAACAAGACAATACAAAAAGGCATAAAAAGTATATGACATAACTATAATCGAATTTTATCTGCTAAATTTTAAAAAACGTTTTATAATCTCACGACGATTAAATCCTTCAAAAGTCAAGAAATACTTTACTTTCATGAGATAGTTAATCATTATAAGAATATATAATTTAAATTTTGGCAAAATATAATTGCGGTAATCTTGTGTTGCATTGAAAACAAACCATGGATCTACTTCTTCATTATCTTTATATGATTTATATGATTCTACTGACATTCTATAGAATTCATCATCACTCATATTAATAACTTTTTCAATATACGGATCTACTAAATTACCAGGAGTAGTAGCAACGGTCATAAGACGATTTTCTGGCAAGAAACCATACACTTCGCATTCTCCTGTACAATAATTCCTTGCAGGTATGGAAATTACTCCACATTTAGCACCAACTCCAACTCCAGCAGCAACACTAATATTTAAATGCGAATCAGAAACATACAAAGGCAACTTATCCGAAGGAATAGCACCCAGCAAGCGGATATCTGCCCTAACATTGTCATCATAAGTAGAAATCTCCTTTTCTAAATCATTTCTACTATGACCATCCCCAATGATGGTTAATGTCAATTGAGGATATTTCTTTTTCAGTCTGTTAAATGATTTAACCAATCCAAGAATATATCCCTTATGCGGAAAATCTAAACGTCCTATAGTTATTATATTAAATTTTTCCCTACGACATTTTTTTTGTAAATGGGCTATATCTAAATTAGGTATTCCCTTAATTTCCTTCAAGACTTTTAGGTGTCCATTATTAATATTAATTTTATAAGTATCAGCCATAGCATCTACTTGCTTATGTGCGAAAAAGAGCAACTGATTGTTCATCTGCCACCTATTATGGACATCAGCCATCAACTTATAAACAATTTTTCTAAAGACACCAGAAAAATTAGTCTCAATATAATACGCTAATCCTTTTGTATCAGGAACTGCATATATAGACTTAACATTACATTCTTTAAATTGTCGTACGATAGATTCTCCCTTTAATTTACTCATAACAATAAAAGAAAGCATAACGGTCTCGTCAGTAGGGTTCAATTGAAATTTCCCGAATCGGAACCAGAGTAAAAGGTTATTACTAACAGGTACAATTTCAACCCTACTATCTAACAATATATTCTTAAAAGAGTCATGAATTTCAGAATCTTCTTCCTTGAGCCAAATTACATGTACACCATGATTAATCATAAAGTCTATCAACTCTACAACATAAACCTCTATACCTCCAATTGCAGCAAAAGACCGATAATTAATGATTAAATTTCTTCCCATATTTTTTTATAACAGTTAGAACTATATTTTTTATCTCACAATACTCCTCTAAATTTATAATTCGATTTACAATCCAACCGAAAATTATTGTCGCGAGAATCTGTAAAGGGAATATCAAATTATAACTAAGAGGCAGAAATTTTAACAAATATACAATAAAACCGATAAAAAGAGCAATCAAATATGAAGGGAGCACATCTTTTAGCTGTTGCCATGAAGAATAATTTAAGAACTTTCCTGTAAACCAAGAATTAAGTAAAAAAGCTATAAAGCCAGTAAAAATAGATGCACATAACATCCAATAGACTCCCACAAAAGCACCAATAAATATCGGTATTAAAGTAATTATTTTTTTTACAATCTCTAAATATAAAAACAAATCACTTCTTCCCTGCACCTGAAGCATGTTCAAATTAATAGCATGTAGTGGATACAAAGACATCGTTATACATATAAACGGAAGAAACGTTGCAGCTTGATGCCATTGAGGACCTATTAAGCTATAAATCATTGGCTCAGCCATAGCCCCAAGAGCGAACATACAGATAACAGTAACAAACATAGATACCTTTATCAATTTTCTGTAACTTACCAATAATTTTTTCTTGTCATCTTGAAGCTCACTTAAAACAGGAAATGTAACACGTTGAATGATAGTTGTCAAATTAGAAGAAAAGATACTTGCACATTCATTTGCCCGAGTATAATGCCCTAGAGTTGAAGAAGTATAGCATCTTCCTATAACTACTTGGTATAGCTGATTCCATACATTATTCAGAATTCCACTAACAAGGAGTTTCCAACCAAAGCCCCACATATACTTAAAACTATCATTATAGAATGTAAACTTGGGCCACCACTTATTCAACACCCACAAACATAAAGTATATAACAACTGTTTAGAAAGTTGTTGGGCTACCAAAGACCAAACGCCATATCCCATAAACGCCATAACAATGCCTATCACACCACTAATTATGGCAGAAACTAGAGAAGCCTTAGTCTTTGTCTTAAAATCTATGTTTTTTGTAAGAATTGTAACTTGTGTTATAGAAAGAGCATTTAAAAATAATATCAAACCTGTAACTCGAACTAATGCCGTCAATTCAATTCGATGAAAGAAATCCGAAACTAAAGGCGCACTTATAAAAAGAAGAACATACAATACAATACTAATTGCCATATTGGTCATAAACATAGTATTATAGTCTTCATCTGTTACTTCCTTCTTACGTATCAAAGCATTACTAAATCCACTATCAACAATGCCATTCAACACCGTTGTAAAGATTAAGCAAATACCGATCAATCCGTATTCATCAGGTGATAAGAGTCGAGCCAATACTAAACCGACAATAAATGTTACTCCCTGTCCAAGTAAAGCATCAGCTGCACTCCACCCAACTCCTTTTATAGTTTTATTCTTCAATGATTCCTGTTGCATTTACAAAAAAAAAAAATTGTTCTTATGATTTTGTAACTTCACTATAAAACTCAAGTAATTCGTTTTGTTTTACTTTTTCATAAATCAAGCTTTTACCATCAGTATCTTTCATATCAAAATTATCGTTTACTGTTGCTACTATATCCAATAACTTATCAAAAGAATCAGTTACAATAGTTATCATCATGACTTTACGAAAAACATTTGTAGAATTACATACTTCATCTTGCTCATTTACATATTGCTGAATAGCATATATACCCGAGATTTTGCTTATATAATCAAGCCCAACAATTTCTGCAATTTTGCCATCTAAACCAAAATAGTTGAGAACAATACTTTTTTTTTCTAAATTACAACAATTAGTATAAATAGAATGATCTACATCTCCCATAGAAAATTTAATCATTGAATCCAGATAGTTAACTCCACTAACTGCTTCATAATAATGATAAGAAAGTTCACCGCTTAACCTAAAACCAGCCTCAAAGAAATAGAACTGACCCTTACAATAAAAAGCAGACATTGTTGCATAGGCATTGTTGATGTCTAAATTCCTAAACATATCTCTAACGCAACCATCAATATCAGATAAATATTGCTGTTCATATTTTGATTTAAAAGGCCATGCTTTCTGAAGGATTTTTGCACCTTTTTCACCTTTACACATTATGGTATCACTACTTCCTAAAAAGAACACCTCATTATTCTTTACATAGTAATATACATCTATTTTAATACCATCTGTTATAAAATCTTCAATTATAACATTTTTAGAAGGAGATAAATCAAGAGCTGTTTTATAATACGCATCTAGTTCAACTTGATTGGTAGCAACATTAATACCTATCGATCCTGCACGATCAACCGGTTTGACAATAACAGGAAAATGAATGTCTTTATCTGTAACATGATATTCAGGAATTGTAGGAATCTTATTCCTTCGACACGCTTCTTTAAACAGTTTTTTATCTCTTGTAACAGCTAGCTGATCTATAGTTAATGAACAAGGAAGAGCTAATCGCTTACAAAGTTTAATCATATTTTCTACACGGAATTCACTAAAACCAGCCAAGACTCCATTTACACCACTTGCCTTACATTGCTGTTCTAATAAGTCTATATCACTCCAACTAATATTCCATCCCTCGTCTGCATATTTCTTTGCAGGTGACAAATTCCAATCCGAGTGATTATCAGTAATGATTGTAAAATATCCTAAACTTTTAGCTCTCTTAACAATTTCAAGTTCAAGTATACTTCCTCCAAGTATCAATAATTTCTTTTGTTTAGTCATACTTAAGATTTTCTTAAATGTCAACCTATTGACTAGAAACAGCCATAAGTTTGGCAGATTATACTTTGATTATATTTAAAATTCTCACCATATCTACTCTTCCATATCTCTGATCGATAGGTAAAGGAAGAATATGATTTGCCATCCAAGTCTCTAAAGCTTTTTCACCAGCCCAAGCATCAACATTTGGCCAGTATTTTGCTACAAAGACCTTGTTCTCTATCAGTTTCTTACGAAGTTCCTGACCTTGCTCCGACTCAAATGGAAATATCATAGGAACTTCACCATAATTGAGTTGTCTGCCACCTAAATGTTTACACAAAACATTATAATTATCCAAACGGCATTGAGCAACACTACCATAATCAATTCCTTGCATCATTCGCTTGGTAAAGTTCGACATACGACGAATTGGTAAATCATGGAAGACCTTACTCGTTCTATGGAAATCATCATAACCTGCTTCTGGAGATAAATCAATACGCTTCACCAATGAATCCATACGAGTATAAGACTCATCTTTCTCTAATTCAAAATCAGCTATTGCATCTGTATAAAGATAACCACCATCAGGAACACCAAAGAACTTTCTGCAACTATAGAAAGTGTCTATCCCGTCTATCGGTCTAGAGAAAAAGGCCTGGGTATAATCAAGAATCAATTGTTTTTTATACTTGCTTACAAGTTTCCAACAATAGTCATCATGCAATCCCCAATAATTGGTGTACAGCAGTGCTTCATTTTCCTGAAGGATGATATCATCAATGATACGATAGTTTTTATCTATATGATAAAACTCGTATGGAATACCAAGCTTAACTATAGGTTCAACTGCAGAATCGCAAGTAAAATAGGGAACATACACTTTCTTATATTTCCTACATCTCAAAATATACTCTAAGCAAAAACGACCACTATTTAAAGCTATCGCTTTTGCATGGTATTCCGGGAAACAAGGCAACTCCAATTCAAAATATCCGCCTATAGGTGATGTTGATTTTTCGTTCATTTAAGTACAACTTTAATAAGCGAATTATAATCCTTACTAAAATCCTCCATCTGCTCTACTGTGTCGAAATGAAGGAAGATAATACCTAAAGCTTTACCTGCGCCATCGAATACTTCTACAGGATCACCTTCTTGTTTATAGATTACCTGACGATAAACATTCTTGGCAATGCGTTCATCGATTTCAACACCTTTGAAAATACCTGCTTCGTAGCTATGAAGTACATAATGCATAAAGCAACCAGGTAAAGACTTAACAGGTTGTTCTAAGAACTCTGGCTTCTCTCCCATCGCAGCTTGAACATTTGCCTTCACCAAGTCGATACCATATGCATCACTCAGCTGAATTGGAATCATGTTACCACCAGCACGAGGACCTAATTCCAAGAAATGAACATTGTCATTCTTATCGAGGATTATCTCAACATTCAGTTCACCAAAGCGAATATCAAGAGCTGTAACAATTCGCTGTAATTCCTTATGAATGTTAAAAGTTTGCTTTTCAGATGTACACAAAGGCTTTTTCTTTCCAATTGGAATAAGCGGACTTCTCTGGATGTCTCTGAGGCACTCCATCTCTCCATAGAGAACAACCTTTCCATCCCAAACAAAGATGTCACCACCAACAACTGAAGGGAAACCTCTCTGTATATATTCCTCTACAAGCAAAACCTTATTTCGAGAATATGAATCAGCCCAAGCGATAGCCTTCTCCAGGCCATCCCAGTTTTCCAACATAGTTACACCTTTACTACCAGAAGAATCTGTTGGTTTAACTACTACTGGGAAAGTAAAATTCTTCGCATTTTCCTTAATCTCATCCAATGAGGTTTCAGGATGGAAAGAATAAACCTTAGGACAAGCAAAACCATGGCTCTGCAAGAACTGACGCCAAGGATATTTCAAGCCCAAGACCTCTACGCTCTTGGCTGGATTAGTAGGAAGACCTAAACGCTCTGCAACAATTGCTGCTGGAAGTGCAGCTGGATCTGAAGCATAAGCAAGAATACCATCGACCTGTTCGTCCTTCGCTATTTGATAAACAGCCTCAACATCTGTAGTACTGGCATTATAATATTTATCTGCTACATACTGGCCAGGATTATCAGACAGATAGTCACACAATACTGTATAATAACCAAGTTCCTTAGCAGTCTTGATAGCAATCACTTGTTGGGCAGAACCGCCCAACAAGAGTATCTTCTTCTGTGCCATTATTCCTTTATTATTTTAAGATGCAATCCAATGTTCTCTGAATATCCTCTTCGCTCAGAGCATGATGCATTGGCAAACAAATTACACTAGCTGCCATCTTATGAGCATTAGGCAAGTTTGTAGGGTCAGCACTCTCCAATCCACGATAAGTAGAGAACTCACTAATCAGTGGGTAGAAGTAACGGCGTCCCAATACGTTCTGAGACTTCATCTTCATATAAAGCTCATCACGAGTCATACCATACTTCTGTGCATCGATGAAGATTGGGAAGTAACTATAGTTATGACGAACGCCAGGAATATCTTCGAAGAAAGTTATACCTTCTACATTACGCAAAACCTCACGATACTTAACTGCCACCTGATGACGAGCCTCAATAGCAGCATCAACCTGCTTCAAGTTGAGCAAACCGTATGCACTACGCATCTCATCCATCTTACTATTAATACCTGGACCAACAACCTCTGTCTCTCCGGCGAAACCAAAGTTCTTCAAGTAATCGATACGTTTCTTGGTCTTCTCATCGTGCATAATCAGAGCACCGCCTTCAATAGTGTTATATACCTTTGTGGCATGGAAACTCAAAGTACTCATATCTCCAGCATTCAAGATGCCTTCACCATTCACTTCAACACCGAAAGCATGAGCTGCATCATAAATGACCTTCAACCCATACTTATCAGCAATTTCTTGAATTGCTTTTGTATCGCATGGCTTGCCATATACATGGACTGGCATAATAGCTGTTGTTCTTGGAGTAATAGCAGCTTCTATCTTGTTCGGATCTATATTACCTGTGGCAGGATCAATATCTACGAAAACAGGCTTGCAGCCGTTCCACCAAATACTGTGAGTAGTAGCAACAAAGCTATAAGGTGTGGTAATAACCTCACCAGTTATACGAAGAGCCTGCAATGCTGTAAGCAACGGCAAAGTACCATTAGTGAAAAGGCTAACATAAGGAACCTTGAGGTATTCAGCAAGGGCTGCCTCCAGTTTCTTGTGATAATCACCATTATTTGTTATCCACTTGCTGTCCCAGATTTTCTGGAGTTCAGCGTGAAAATCATCCAAATTTGGCAGTAACGGAGAGGTTACTGTTATTATTTTCTTATCCATAAGATATATGATTTATATGTCTCCTGTTTTAGAAAAACAGAAAGACAAATGTTTAAAATTCTAAGTTTTGTTTTAATGTTTCCTCACTTTCATCAAGAATGGTAAGCAAATACTTGCCATAATCATTCTTCAACATTGGCTGAGCGTTTTCTTTTAATTGCTCTGCAGTAATCCATCCTTGCCGATAGGCTATACCTTCCAAACAAGCGACCTTCAGACCTTGGCGTTTCTCCAACACCTCTATAAAAGTGGATGCTTCAGAAAGAGAATTATGAGTTCCCGTATCTAGCCAGGCAAATCCTCTTGCCATCGTCTGTACTTTTAACTCCTTATCTTTCAAGAACTCTTGGTTTACCGTTGTAATTTCCAATTCACCACGAGCAGAGGGCTTAATATGTTTAGCAACCTCTACCACCTTATTAGGGTAGAAGTATAAGCCTACTACAGCATAGTTGCTTTTTGGGTGCTCTGGTTTTTCTTCAATACTTAAGCAATTGCCTTGTTCATCAAACTCAGCTACACCATAACGCTCAGGATCACCTACCCGATAACCAAAGACTGTCGCCTTGTTGTTTTGCTCGGCATCAACAACTGCTTGATGCAACATCTGGTTAAATCCCGCACCATAGAAAATATTATCTCCAAGTACCAAGCAAGCAGAGTCATTACCAATAAACTTCTCACCGATAACGAAAGCCTGAGCCAATCCATCTGGTGAAGGCTGTTCTGCATATACGAACTTTACACCAAATTGACTTCCATCTCCTAAGAGGCGTTTGAAACCTGGTAAATCGTAAGGCGTTGAAATAATCAATATTTCACGGATACCAGCCAACATCAAAACCGATATAGGATAGTATATCATCGGTTTATCAAAGATAGGTATCAGCTGCTTGCTGATTCCTTTGGTGATAGGATACAATCGTGTACCACTACCTCCTGCTAACACTATACCTTTCATGGGGTTTTATTATTGTTTTAAGCAAGGTAGGCTCCACACCAAAAGCGAAAAGTAGCTTAATAAAAAATGGTAATCGTGCTTCGCCTACCTAATATCATATTTCTGTTCGAATTCCTCCGTTCAATGGTCTTTACGACCGCTTCGGTTCCCCTTATTGGGGACAGAAACCTCAGAAGAAAGGAGGTAACCGCCCTACTCGGTGCTCGGAACCGCTACGCTCTTGGGTTGGCGGACCATCAGAGGCCTGCGCCAGATTTTGCGGGATGGGACCGCAGGGGGGACTGTTTGCTGATTGCCCCCAGCTGACTAGTTCCTCATTGCTGTTTCGCTCTGCACTTGTCGATACTCGAATGAGGAAAATTGTATTTGTCAACCTATACTTGGTTTATGACTAAACATTTCTATCGTTTCTCCAAATTCTGCCAATATTTTACCAAGATTAGGATTGTCATTTCTGATGATTACAGAAGCAACATTGTCTATTCCATATTCATCTAACAAAGTAGATGTCACCATTGTAAAACGATTACGATATTTATATGTATCGAACCAATTTTTAAACAACCGTCCTCTCATCAATTGCTTGCCGTCACTTGTAGAACATAAAAACAACATCGTCGCCATATTGGCATTGAAGAATTCCTCAACAATGGCTATGACTGTAGCTTTAACCTTTTTATCACGAGGCGATTTCACACCATTGAGATTACCTATGATAAATTCGTAGGACTCATCTGATTGAATCAAATCATCAGGCATAAAGCCGATTGAAAACTCAGCACCAGAATCTGCAATAAAAGTATATGCACCTTCTTGCGTGTCTTCTTTTACTGCATATGGTGCACAACTATTAATCTTTACTAAATCTAATTTTTTCATTTTTACAACACACAAAATGATTCTGCTTCCTTACCGGTTCTGCGACGATAGTCATCACGCATACGCTTTTCCATTTGTGCTATGTATTCTGCCTTTCGCTCCCTAGAAGCCTTGAAGCGACGCATAAAATCTGCCTTTTTTTCTTCTATATTCATAATATAATCTCCTTTTTTAATGCAAATATAAGAGTTTTCTGTGAAACTACCAAATTTCCCCATACTTCAACATCAGATTTTTCTAAGGCGGTATTGTTTTCAAAAACCAACCATCCTTCCTTACCATTAAAGAAGTCTTTTCTGCCTCTCCGTCTCTCCTGCAAGGAGAGCTTTTTCGAATCCCTCCGTTCAATAGTCTTTACGCCCCCTTCGGTTCCCCTTCAAGGGGACAGAAACCTCAGGAAGCAGGGATGTAACCGCCCTTAGTGCTATATCTGCCCCACCTGTCCCTCCCCAGCGGGAGGGTCCTTACCCTATACCCAAGCCCTAAATCCCTACCATAGGGATTAGGGATGTAACCGCCCTACTCGGTGCTCGGAACCGCTACGCTCTAGGGTTGGCGGACCATCAGAGGTCTGCGCCAAGTTTTGCGGGCTGGGACCGCAAGGGGACAACTTGCTAATTAAAGCACCTCTTCAATTACCAGTCATCAGGTCTCAAACATTCTTTACTACTAGAATTAAAGGGCATATTGACCTACTGAAGGAATATTTAAGTGAGCTTGTAATCCCATTGCATGAAGCACTCGGGAAATCGTATTGAGTGTAAGATTCTTACCGCTCTCAATTTTCGAAATCTGTTCTTTCTTCACACCTACAAGGTTACCTAACTGCTCCTGAGTAAGTTGCTTTTTCTTACGAGCCTCCTTTATTGCCTCACCAATTAAGTATGTATTAATTTCATCTTCAAATTGGTTTCTATGAGGGGTTCCTATCTTACCTATATGCTTATCCAGAATTTCTTCTTCTGTAAAAAATTTCATTTCTTCCATAGTTACTATCTACGCAAGCCCTAAATCCCTACCATAGGGATTAGGGATGTAACCGCCCTCCGGTGCTCGGAACTGCTACGCTTTATGGTTGGCAGACCATCAGAGGTCTGCGCCAGTTTTTGCGGGATGGGACCGCAGAGGGAAAGCGAACAAGTACCTAATTGCTAATGTTCTGGCTTCAACATAAACATATCAGTAGCTTACTTATTCAGAATATCAAATAACTCTCCTGGAGTATAAACAGGCAAAGAAGATTTAGAAAAATCTTTTTTATTTCGAGTTACGATACAATCTGCCTCTATCTTTAATGCAGTAGCATACTGCGTTGCATCTTCATAATCTTTCCAATCAGAAGAAAGCATTTCAACTACCGTATTGCCTTGCAAGTCTAATACATCTACAAAGGAAGACACCGCAAGAAGTGTCTCTTTTATATTCTGATAGTCATACTTATGGGCTACATACATAGCCGTAACATATGACAAAGCTGATGTCATCAACTTGATGTCACCAGTTACTCCAAGTGCAAAAAGTTTGTCTGCATCATCAGAAAAGCCATCACGATTTGCAACGAAATCTATTAAGATATTCGTATCTATAAAAGCTCTCATAAGGCATATTTCGTATCAACCAACGCTTCTAAACTGTTTTCATCAGCAGGTATAGGGCGTCCACCAGTTGCTTTCAATGTCTTTACATAAGACAAAGCATCCTTGAACTCGGCGGTTTCCATTGGTTTCTGCTTAGGCTGCACCTTTTGCAGAAACAATAAGATCGCCTTTTCTATTGCAGCAGTCACACTCATATTATGCATCTTAGCGTAACTTTCTGCTCCCTTATATATATTGCTATTTATTGCTATTGTATCCATAATTATATCTCCTTTTTTGGTAAAAGTTTTTCTACCTCTCCGTCTCTCCTGCAAGGAAAGATTTTTCGAATCCCTCCCGTTCAAAAGCTTTTCTATCTACCACTACGCATAGACGATATTTTCTTTTCAAGATAGTAGGTTACTATGCTACAATAAGGATGATAAACTAAGCGATTACTACCATCTTTATATTTAGATGCCCATTTGTTAAGCTGATCTTTAACAGCTTTCTGTGTCCAGGATGTTCCTTTATTCTTTCCCGAATTAATGCAATTAATAACACCTTGAAGGGTTTCTGCCCTATTACGCTTTAATATCTCATGGTTTAAATTCAAACGAATGTTTATATCTTCATTCCATTTATCATTGGTTGAGAAGATAGTACCATCAGTACGATACTTTATGCTATCAATACATTCACGTTTTAGAGGTGACCATTCAATAACTTGATTGCCTTTCTTGACATCGCAATGACTTTCACCTGCTACGATCTGACCGGGGCAGCACATCAATAGATTTCCATAATCAAAAATTTCATTAGGAAACAGATTACGACAATGCCAATGTTCTATCCGATGATCTTCGTTGGAAGCTTTGTCCTTAACAGGTATGCGACGTTCACAATAGGCACATAGGTAACCTTGTTCACGAAGAAGGGATTCCTGAAGTTCAGGTATGCCGCTGAACTCAACGCCAGGAATGTTCTTATATTCCGTCCACTCCTTGGGCTCTCCAGACTTAGTAATTTTCATAATTTTCTAACTATCTAGAAATACCAACATAGATTCGGCTCGAGATAACTCAGGAAGAGTATCTGAATATTTTTCACGCATAGAAGCCAACTCGGATTTGGCCTCTACAAATTTTTCTTCATCTATTAAATCAAACAGACACTTCAGCCGGTCTTCGACCTCTGCCACACGAGAGCGATTGCCCATAAAAGACTTAAGGATGGTAGATGCATCCATGCCGTATGTGACGATTGGAGTGGCTGTATATTCTCCATTTTGGTATTGAAGATGAATTACCTCGTTATTTTCGTTAGTCTCTACACTTGATAATACCATAGGAGCATGAGATGACACGATGAACTGAAGTCTAGGAAAAGCTCTATGAAGAGATTTTAGAACCACAGACTGTAATTCTGGATGAAGATGCTGATCTACTTCGTCTATCAAGACAACACCTTCTGTTTCATGGCAACAATTCATTTCATATTTCTTGCCATTCAGAATATAGCAACGAATAGATAAATCTGTTACTATGTTAACGAGTCTTTTATATCCATCACTCAAGTGTCTTGATTCAACCTCACGACCATCCGTAAAATTAAAATATACGGTCTTCTGTAATGGCCGTATAGACAAACTTCTGATAATACCACATCCTTCATCTCCCAAAGCCTCTGCTATAGCATGCTGAACAACAGCAATTTCTCCAAGAGATTTCTGTCCCTCTTGCAATATCATCAAACGACGCATCCAATAATCAAAGAATCCATCTCCCTGCAAACATTCATAATATCCGAAAGAACGTGGCTTGAAGTATTTACAGAATACAGAACCATTGATCTTCCGACTACTATGAATATCCTCGGTAGAGAATGCTGCAAATAGAGGAAGAGCTATGCTACCATCATCTTCTGTTGACAATTCTTTATACAGCGTATGAGCATAATCACGTAATTGTTTTATACCGGCAATTGCTGTACGATTTTTCTTGCCTGTACGTTTCAGCTGCATATTACTATAGCTTGCTAAATCGTAGGATATAACCACCGACCGTTCCAAAGATTCTACTCCATCACTGATTTCACTCATAAAATCATCGTTAGAAATACCAATAAATCGAGTATTGCTATCGGAAAAACCTGAGAAAAAAGAGCTCATAGCAATCTCCAGGCCACGCAGGATGGAGGTTTTACCACTGCCATTCACACCAAACAATAAATTTACCGTTGGTTTGAATACTAAATTATAATTCCCAAAGCATCGGAAATTGCTGAAAGTTATCGATGAAAATTTCATACGCAATTCAATATTGTACTACAAATATGAAAAGGACTATTTGGCATCAAGCTGAGCGTACTTCGAGTGCTGGCTCTTGTACTCTGGAACTATCTGCTTCATCTTCTTCACTACTGCCATATCATCGTAGGTGAAGGAGAGGTCATAGAGCTCCTGCTCGTTCTGGCACGCCAACTCGTATGGATACTCACGAACCTTGGCTACCATGATCTTTGGATGATGGGTTGGTACGGTTGCCTCCTTGTCGTTCAGGACTTCCTCGTAGAGCTTCTCGCCATCACGCAATCCTACGTATTTGATGTCGATGCCATCTACACCCGAGAGGGCTATCATACGCTTTGCCAGGTCGGCGATGCGGACAGGCTTGCCCATATCGAAGACGAAGATCTCGCCTCCCTTACCCATGGTGCCTGCCTCCAATACCAACTTACATGCCTCAGGAATGAGCATGAAGAAACGGATGATGTCTGGATGGGTGACGGTGATAGGACCGCCCATCGCTATCTGCTTCTTGAAGATTGGAATAACTGAACCGTTGCTGCCCAAGACATTACCAAAACGGGTGGTGACAAACTGGGTGACTCCCTTGACCTTGCCATCTACTATCGCCTTGTTCAACGACTGACAGTAGATCTCGCAGATTCGCTTGCTGCATCCCATCACGTTGGTTGGGTTCACAGCCTTGTCGGTAGAGATCATCACAAACTTCTTGGTGCCATACTTCACTGCCATATCGGCTATCACGCGCGTACCATATATATTATTCTGTACAGCTTCAGAAGGATTGTCCTCCATCATCGGCACGTGCTTATAGGCTGCTGCATGGAATACATAGTCTGGATGATAGGCTGAGAAGATATGCTCCATACGGGTAGCATTGGTGATGCTGGTAACGATGGTCTGGCATGGGATATCTGCATAGTTCTTGCTCATGAAGAGACGGACATCGTGCATAGGAGTCTCTGCCGCATCTACCAGAACCAGACGGGCTGGATGGTAAACGGCAATCTGCTTCACCATCTCGGAACCGATACTTCCGGCAGCACCTGTAATCAGAATGGTGCGACCGCTGAGGAGCTTGCCGATGGCATCCATATCCACCTCAATCTTATCTCGTGGCAGGAGGTCTTCGATATCCACCTCACGCATCATCTGATGACGGATGTTTGACTTGCCGTCCCACCACTGTGCCTTTGGCATCATCATAATCTTGATGCCGGCAGCGGTAAGCTTGTCTATCATATCCTGCATCTCCAGGAACTGATCAGTGACCAGCGGGCTGATGAAGAGGGTCTTGACATTCATGCTGTGCATGATGGAAATAAGCTTTTCATCGTATGGATACACCTCGCAACCCAACAGATATCTACCTACCACATCTTCCTCGATGGTAGTAAAGCCCTTGACGACATACTGGGATGGGTGGTCATTGCGCATAGACTTAGCCAGAGCAATACCACCCTGGCGAACGCCCAGGATAAATACAGGGGTACGGATATCCACGGCAAAGGTAGAATCATACATATATTTAACGAGGATACGCATCGTCCACATCTCACACATCGAGATGAAGAGCATCACGATGATACCTTCTAAAGAAATCTTATAGAGGTAATCGCCCGGCAATATCCAAAGGAGGAGACAATTGAGGAGGTAACCCAAAACCAGGGCTGCGGAGATGCGTATCAGATCGACGAACGATGAATAGCGCATGATGCCCGAATAGGTATGGAAGATTCGCATTCCTACCATGAAGAGAGGAAGGGTACACACGAATGTGAAGAAATAGCCCCAGAAATGATTTGCCAAAGCATCTCCACCTTCGGCAATATAAGTAGCGACAATTCCTGCAAAGAGGATAGCAAGGCTATCCAATGCCAGGATACACCAATATGGGAGGGCGTTCTTAGAGAAATACCAGTTTGTCAATCGATTGACAAAGAGGGATACTTTCATCTTGTGGAGCATCCCGTTAGAAGGTGTCTTGTTTGGTTCGTTCTGATTATTCTGCTGACTCATAAACTTATATCTTTTCTTGTTATTATAAAGATCACTATTATCTAGTGAGTTCTTATCTTATTATACATATCTTTTGCTTTCTTGAGGAAGGATGGGTATTTGAAATACGTCCATGCATCTTCCTGCTGCAGCTCTACCATTCCCTTATACAGATAGTTGGCCACATCCTTATGTTTTCCTGACTTCTGAACGATCGTGTCAAAAAGCGATGTACAGGTGTCATTGGGATTGAAGTCGTCTGTGATATAGTTGTAAAGCTCATCCTTGGCAAAATGGGCGGAGATGACCTTCGTCATTGCCAGGAAGCGGATGGCTGCCTGCTGCAACTGTCCTTTTTCCAGATAGGCAGTAATCTGCTGCTGGCGTTCCAGAAGTGCCTGGGCAACCTCTCCTATCTGGAGCTTACCCTCCTGAAGCCTGAACTTCTCCTCCAACCCTGTGTCGGAGACAATGACACTTGGAAGATCTGCTACCGGTACCTTATGGAGAAGGACATAACGCTGAAGCAACTGGCGCCACATCAGAAGTCGGGCGCCCTGCCACATCTCTACGGCAGCTGCCGTGGTCTGGGACAAGAAGCCCGGTTCATCACCGGATGCCTGAAGCTGGGCGATTGCCTGCCGTGCCATCTCCTGGATATCCTCCGTATAAGGAATATCCATATCGAGAGAGAAACCTCCTATCTGATGGACTTTCTCAAATCTGTATCTGCCCTGAGTAAGCAGACGCAGGAGACGAGGATACTTCTTGGTTTCCAGATCGAGGAGGAACTTCCGGTGATCTTCCTCATCCAGCATGGCATACCGGTCGTAGAAAGCACCCCATGAGGTAATTGCCTTCACCTTACCCTCATCTGTCGGCAACAGGGCGATATGGGCATCATACTCATAATCCTCATCGAAGACGGGATTGTATTTATCTGCCTCATAACTCTTACCCCTGAAGTATTCCTGCAGATGGCAGCGGATAACCAGCTCAACGATACCATTATGCTGAAACACGGTATATTCCTGATCCTGCGGAATCGGGATGTCGGTACTTGGCGTAAGAAAAGGACGGAGCAGGACATCGGGGATGAGTTCCTTCAATCCTTCACGGATAGTAGCATTATCGGTCTTGAAATAACCCGCGAGAATGCGGAAGTTGGGATGCATAGCCTCGTCGATATGATCGAGCACTTCCTTCTTCTGGGCTTCCTCTAATGTTGATTTCTTAATGCTATATGCCTTGTCTGTCTGATGACAGCCACGATGGCAGGTCAGTTTCTTCTGGTAATCCTCAAAGAGACGACGCAGGGTGGCGGCGGCATTTTCTGCCGGATACCGGAACTGGAGATAACCGATGAGCTGGTCGATGGCACGCCATACGCCTACCGCTTCCGACTTGGCTCCCCGGGTTGCCTCGTGTTCTACCCGAATATCATACTGGCGGATATTGGAGATGTTGAGGCAGCGGTTGTTTCCGAAACGTACTAGAAGGTGGCGGTCTTTCTTGCCATTCTTCTTGATCTGCTTCACCACGCCTACCCAACCCTTCAACGGTCCGTTGAGGATGCGGATGGTATCATTCTCGAGGATGAGATCATCATACCGCTTATTTACGATGCTCAATCCCTGGATATTTTCAGCTATCTGCTCATTATAATAGATGAAGCGCTCCATATCCGCATTCGGGATGCGGGCGAGGTCGATGATTTCGCACTGGGAGTAATTCTCTCTATCAGCACAGAGCAGGCGAGCCTTGGCAAAGAAGGTACGCTCTACCGTTTCCCTGGTTTTGCTATCAAAGTCATAGCCCTGATACCGGAAATAGCCGTTATGGGAAAGGATGCGCTCCAGCGCTTTCTTATTTTCTATCCGGATAAAGAAGAGACCTGAAAGGATGGGTACGAAACGCACCTTCTCGCTACCATCTTCGGTAGGAATGGTCTTCCTACCCAAAGGGAAGTAATAGTCGGAGATGACTTCCGGGTAATGCTCCTTCAGAAATTCAATGGATTTATTCTCTCCGGACACATCGGTCTGTACTATAAACCACATATCTGATGAAATGATTGACTGTTAATACTGGCATAGGTAAAATGCTAAAATTCATTAATCGATATTGTGGAAAGTATATAGCTCTGCTTCCCCTGAAAAGATGACTCTTCCCGGACTATAAGGGGTTGTGACATGTATCACAGCATTGAAAACCAATAGACTAACTTCCACTAATCGTCAACACTTTTATGTCTTTCTGCTGGCTGCATCACTGATACAGCGTAGCTAGGGTTCTGCAACATATTATTCATATTGATTGCGCCTTAGAAAGCCATTTTATCTATTTCTTATCTCAAGATTCCTGTTGACCTCTTACTAAGAGATGCAGAATCTGATGCAAAAGTACAAAAAATAATGTATCTGACCAAATATAATGTGTTAAATTTTTAGCGAATATTTCAGAGTTTTTGCTTTTTATCCACATCCCCACATCAACCGTCCTAGTGCAATCGACTATTTACTAATCAGTTAAGCAAAAAATCACATTTTTATGCCATCACAGCCGCCCCCCATTTTACACCAGGTTTTACGACCGGAGCATTAAAACTTGTAAAAAACGGGCATTATCTGAGTTTTTTGTTTTACCTTTGTACCATCAATTACAGTTAGAGACAATAAAGATTAAATAATATGGAAAATAAAAGCAAAAGAATAGAAGAGATCTTCAAGCAGGATCTGAGTATGTATCTTACTGGCAGACAGCGTGTTGACGAGCAGCTTCCGGATGCTCCAGACATCGAGGAGCAGTGGGCGAAGATTGGCGAAAGCTATCTGCCTGATGCCATGCGCGAGTTCAGCAAATACCCTACCGTGGCTCTGGGATGGATTATGTTTGTAGGCATGGCCATCGCCAAATACTGGGACGAGGACTGGGAGCTGTATGGCAAGGTAGATAATCTTTATGAATACCTCAGAGACCGCATTGATTTCGACCACATGGATGACTATATTCTCGACCAGATTCTGCTGCTCGACGAGAACGAGCACAAGGCTACTTCTACCATCGTAGCAGAGTGTGCCGCACGCACCTATACCCTGCTCATCCACCAGGGATATGAGCCTGGTACAGAGGCTGCTTTCCGTGGTTTCATTGCAGCTTTACATCAAATGTATCTGATGGGCGCTGCCATGGAACTGAAGAGACTGGGTTATCACATGACTCAGCTGCAGTAATTAAAAAACA
>ULWZ01035642.1_pt1 | contig 26980 bp, 23 predicted proteins | sample 1960811 | NCBI WGS metagenome assembly ULWZ01 (sample SAMEA4835825, study PRJEB28245) | human gut metagenome | biome: gut microbiome; material: fecal sample | place: Denmark | collected 2008 | reverse complement strand
AAAGCGAGTTTCTGGTTTACACAGAATTCCGTATTCTCTCGGTGGTTTTTAAAAGAAAATTAAGATAGAACTTATAAAACACTAGAAAAATCCTAACAATATTAATAGAATATGGACTGTTCAATTGAGGATGACCCCTCTTTGATTAAGTGTGACTCCTGAATACTAGTTTGCTCACACACAAGATAATCCGTTCTAGCGGACATGCAGGCAATTGCCAAGCCCATAAGGATGGGCGGCGGATTATGACGGCGTAACTCCCAGGTTGTTATTAACAATCGAATACGCAAAATGCATCCTCGTCAATTAGGGAAACCTGCTAATTGGGATTAGCGACTGGATGCGCATCATGACTCCCAAGTTGCAACAGTGCAACTGAACATGAAAATTGTAAGAAGTTCCGTGCTTGGCTAACCTTTGGGAAGGCTGTCTTCTTACGAACTAATCAAATAAGCCTCTTGTTTTGCGCAGGAGGTTTTTTGATTTAGCATATTTGAAAGGTCACTTTCGTTTGTTCGAACCTGTTCGATTAGAATCGGATTTGAATTTGCTTTGCTAGGTGACAAGTCATCGCGATAAAATTGATGTCACACATATGGTAAATAATAAAAAGATGACTTGATAAAGCCATCTTGCTATTGATGTATGAATGATATGTTTTCTTTTTGCTAGATTACCTTGACAGATATGTTTCACAGTCGATGTATTCTATGTTAGGATCTCTAGCTTTTGTTGCTCTATCAAATCGATAGATCAAGATTTTATTAGAATTATCATTAAATAATTGGAGATTTAGAATCTCTCTGTCGTAATCACCATCATGATAGTCATAAGTGACTTGGATATGATATTCCTGATTATTCAATTTATAGTTGAAATCGATTTCTCCTTCTTTTTTGCCACTTTTGTTATTCCAAATAATTTTCCCTCTTGGCTTAATTTTGTTTGCTAAAAGGTAAAGATAAATTGCATTTTCAAGAGCAATTCCATTCTTGCGATCCTCGTCGTCGCAATTAATATAAAGAAGCCCATTGTCAACACAATAATATTTTATGTTTAATCCAATTCTTCTGAGGATATCCGGAGCATAAAAAGAATCATTTTCAAATTCAATAATCAAATACGAATCAATCAATATTTGAATGGCTTCTTCTATTTCGGCTTTAAGCTTTAAATCGTCAAATTTGGTTGCATCCGTGCCGTGTGCAAAACTTTTAGCGATACCCTTAGTGCTAATTTCACTAGAAGTTGAAAATATTGCCTTTAATACATGCCTAATTTTGCTTTTAGAAATGTAAGAGAATCTATCCTTTAATTTATCTTTAATATCACCTTCGTATAATTCTTGATAAATTGCATTTAATTCTTGTTCTCTTTTTTCTGGCAGTTCATTAACAATTAGTGGCAAGCCACCATATCTTATATAGTCATCGATGGAATAGTCAGGGATGGCTTCTCTTATTTCCTTAAATGTAAGTGGGGTTAAATGGATTTCATATCCAAACTCTTGAAAGTGAAGCAAAATATCACTAGACAAAATTTTGCTGTTTGATCCGGTTAGGAACAATTCTTTTTCGGGTTTGCCTTGTTTATAGCCGATTAGTATTTCATGATAATTTTTAATCTTTTGAACTTCATCAATGACGATGAACTTTTTATTTTTGTTCCGTTTTTCATTTAAGAAACTCAATAATTGATTTTTTGTTTTTATGTTATTGTTTTTGCCCTTTAGTTCAATTATTAAGACATCTCCTATGGCTTTAACAAATCCCTTTTCTTTTAATTGGCCAGGCAAGATATTTTTTAATAAATATGTTTTTCCACACCTTCTTACGCCAGTAACAATTTTTATTTTGTTGTTTCCAATGGATTGTATTAATTGATCTATTTGTTTTGCTCTATTAAATATTGCCATACGAGAACACCCCTTTTTTAAGCACGTGTTTAATTCCACATTTAATTATCCCGTGTTCGTCTTGTCTAAAACCGCTATCGTTATAGAAAACAATCATTTTTTGAATATTCCCTTTATATTCTTTGAACAATTCTAATGATTTATCGTTATCCCCTGGGAAACTAAATTTCAATAAAATACTTTGATTATTGCTTTTGATAAGAAAGGAATCGCTTAATTGAATACTAACTCTTTTGCCATCAGCAATTCCTCTTTTAACATGAAACGCCCGATGAATGACTTGATTATCATAAAGCACTCTAGCGACAAGAGAAGATTCGTAATATATTTTTTGTCTTTTTTGCTCATCCACGTCAATTTCGCTAGATAAGATGTCAAAGCAACGGCAGGGGTATAAAACAAATCCATAATCCAATTCAGCTAAATCATTTAAATTAATTCTAGTAAGCAGGTAAAATAACCCAGAATCACGTAAATAATTGAATATGTTTATAAAAGTAACAAGACTAATTCCTACGCCACATTCGGAGTAAATTTTTCTAAGGGTTAACAATTCTCCTGAATGATTCAATACATACATATATAATTTTTTGGCATTTTCTTTATGCCTATAATCCAAAAAATATAATCTAAACATGTTTTGAATGCTATTTTTGCTTGAATCATAGTCATCCCCATATAAATAAGGAGGGTAAAAATACGAAATGTAACGTCCTCTAATATCTGTCATGTCCTTCCCGGCGAGTCTTTCAACACTGACGTTAGTTGTAGCAATGACATTAATGTTTTTGTTTCCATAAAATGTATTAATGATGGAATTTGGATTATCAAATTGCGATAAATCATCTATAAGCAGAAACGCTTTTTTGCTTGAAGAAATAACACTATCAAAAAGCTCCATATCATATTGTTTTCTGCTTCCTGATGAATAAAAGATAATGCTATTTTCAAAAATTTTCTCAATGAAAGATTTTAGATCAGTTAAAAGAAACGATTCGGAATCAACGCCTTTCGGTGTGAAAACAATATTTATTTTGCCTGAATTAAGATTTTCTTTAATTGATTGTAAAATCACATCTCTATTATGCATGCTTCCATTATATTGAAAATGGTAAAAATGTCAATTTTTGTTTAATAGTTTCTATTAATTTTGCTTTACAATTTTTGACATTGCCATAATTTGTTTAGAAACTTTTACGATTTTTGCTTTACAATTTTTGACGTATTATCTATTTATCCACATTTCTAACGAACTTATTTTCCTGAAATATATTTGATTTTGGCTTGGGTTATAAAAGCTATATGGCTGAAATAACGTTTTATAGCCCTTGATGAATAGCCAGTGGCAGGCTTTTTAGATCCACGGATGTACAGTGATGCTTGATAGAGGCATTGCCCATTCCTATGGTTTAGACATAAAAAGAGTTATCAATAAATGAAGAGGGATGTTTAAAGAGTTCTAGACGATTCTTGTTTTTAACTCAATTATGAAGAATTTAAAAACTTGAGTTCCAAAATGGAGTTTTAAACCACAAGTCAGAAGATATCTTCCATGCCAATATATAGAGTAACGAATTAAGATTTTATCAAGTAATAGGTGCTATTTATGTTTGGCCAAATTGGAATATAACATTAACCTGTTTAGACAGGATAGCAAATATATGCATCTATGAGGGTGAATTTGGCGCTTGGATTCTATTTGTCCCAATGGTTCTGCTAAATAACAGATTGATAAATTATCTTTGCTTTTTTCTTATATGAATAATTAAACATTCAGCGGAAAAAATTGTACATTGGTGGCAAAAACTTAAACATTCAGTGGAAAAATTTGTACATTCGTTCTAAAATTTGTACATTCAGTGGAAAAAATTGAACATTGGAGGTGCTTCTATGAATCACGACGAATTAAAAGTTATTGCAAATAATTATTTAAAAGAAAGAGCAATAGAATCAGATTTTATTGAATACAAGAAATCGCATCTTCAAAAAGATAGCATTTTAAAAACACTTTGTGCTTATGCGAATAATTTAATGAATAGAAATCTTTGCTTGCTTTTAATTGGTGTAGAGGAATGTGACGATTTGGAAAATAAGGCTAGGCCAAAACTACCTATTTCCGGTTTGTCCTCTTCTGTTGAAGTGGTTAAAAACACTATTAAATCACTAGTTTCATATATTAGACCAAAAATTTGTTTTGATATAACAAGTAATATGTATAACGATAAACCTTATGTAATTGTTGCGTTTTCAAGTAATCCACAAGGCCCGTTTGAAGTAACTGAAAAAGCAGAAAATGATAAAGACATAAAATTGAAAAGAGGTAGATATGTAAGAGTCGAAAGAGAAACTAGAATTGCTACTTTTAAGGAAGAATTTGAATTGCTAAAAAAATTTGCTAATTATCATTTCACTGAAGAATATTCTAAAAATGCTTCTATCGATGATTTGGATATCGATTATTTAAGAGAATATCTTCATCAAACTTCTTCTAGAGATAACACTTATTCCCTGGATAAGGAACAAATAGTGAAAAATATGAAATTGGTCGATGGTAACATGAGAGTAAAAAACTATGCCTTACTTATGTTTTCTAGAAATCCAGAGCAATTTATCCCTTATTCCTATGTTGAACTAATCTATAAAAGTCAATTTGGCGAATCGGTCATGTCCTCAAAAGATTTTAAAGGCCCTATTTGGAAGCAGGTAAAAAATGTCATGAATGAAATTGACAATAATTATATAAAATCTTTTACATTACGTAGCGAAAACAAACTCGAAAGTAGGAGGATATACAACTTTCCATATTCCGCATGCGAAGAGCTAATAACGAATGCCATTGTTCATAAAGACTATGAGAACCCGCGAACCGTGCAGATTTATATTTATGAAGATTCGATAGTTATCAATAATTATAACAAGCCCATTCCACCTGTTACGATTAATGCTTTAAATACTCAAACCTCTTTTCCTGATCGAGAATATGAAAACCCAAGCATTCGAGAAATGTTTAAAGATTTAGATTTGATCGAATCGTTCGGCTCTGGGGTTGGCAAAGCAAAACGAGCAATGTCGAGCAATGACAATGTGACTATCAATTATAAAGAATATGATGAAAACATCGATATTACTTCCGTCACAATTCCAATAAGTCCGCTATATAAACGCTTGGCTATTTCAAGTGGCAATTTAAACATTGACGGTGAAAAATTAAACATTGGTTGCAGAAATTTAAACATTGGTTGCGAAAAATTAAACATTGAGGAAGTAATTAATAATTCAAGCTATTCTATAAATGTTAGAGAATCGCTACTATTGATATTTAAGAAATTTAGAAACGTTCTTTTTAGTAGAAGGGATATTATATCGGCGTTGGGGGTGTCGAACACTACCGGCACAAATTACTTATCTTATTTAGCCAATTTAAATTTAATAGAGAAAGAAAGAGGACAAGGGAAAGGCAAATATCGATTCAGGTAAACCGAGAAGTAGTTGGCCTTACAAAACGGATTTTCATTTTGCAACTTTTAAACTGGTCGAATTCGACCGGTTTAAAAAGATGGCATATGGCGTAGATAGCATTTGAGGGATGAAAGTAATCTATATTTGACCAAAAATGAAATATAAAACTCTCTGGCTTCGGCAATATAAATAGTAATGTTCTTATAAGGCACTTGCGCATCGTTTGTTGAAACGATTTTGTCAAGTTACATTCCCTTATCCTTTTTTTCCTTAAATAATGAATTCCTATATTCTTTAGGTGATAACCCAAAGTATTTTTTAAATGATTTAGATAAAGCAAACGCATCATAGAAATGGCAAATATAGGCAATTTCGTCTATTCCCTTATTCGTGTTTGTTAAATACATTTTCGATAGCTTCAATCTAGTCTTTAATTGATATGAATATGGGGTTTCGCCTATATATTTCTTAAATGTATTTATTAGGCATACAGGCGATACATTCGAATAAGCGGTCAATTCTTCTATGCTTATCGGCTCAGGAGTCTTTTTGTCTATATATTCAAGGGCTTTTTCCATAAAGTCGGGATATTTCTTAGATAAAGACATCTCGTTTTCTTTTATGTTAGAAATTAAATCCAGCAGGAGCTTAAAACAAATAAAAGAAGAATCTTCAACAAAATGTCTCGTATCTTTTAGGTTATAAATTGATTTAAGAAATTTTAAGGAGTCCCTGCAATGATATACAGGTTCGGTTAAATTGAATGATTTAAGGATATTATCGAAAATCTCACTTCTGAAATTAATCCATATCTTTTCATATGGATTATTTTGGTTGGATCCATATCTTTGGACCGAATTCGGCGACATTATATAGACATCCCCCTCCTTTAGCTTGTAATTTTTTCCATTATATTTTAGGTATCCTTCACCCGATACAATATATTCGATTGTATAGATATTCCAATAATTCCTATAGACGTGGTAGTTGGCATCAGGCTTGGTAATTCCTACAGATTCTACATGAATTGGATATTCAGGATTATCTAGGTTAGCCTCATCCCTATATGGGAAATAGGTTAGAAGTTCTTTCTCGTTCCCATAGATTTTATAATTATGCTCTTTCATATCTTATGTAATATTTTACATGTATCTTAAATTTTTATACATACATATTTGAATATTCTTGAAATATAATCATGCCAAGAAAGCAGATAAGCCCATGAAGAACAAGTTTACTTTAATTGGTTTGTGTTTATTTATTAGTTTTAATTTGGCTTCTTGCAATAATGAAGCTACATCTATATCTATCGTCAACAAATACAAAGCATCTTTTGAATCTAATGGAGGAAGTATAGTCGCATCATTTTATGCCGATGTAATCGAATCTTCTCCATTAACAACCAGGGCTAATTATGATTTCGAAGGTTGGTTTATTGATAAGGAATTATCTAACAAGGCAACTTTTCCATATGCAATGATAGAAGATACAACTTTCTATGCGAAGTGGTCTATTAAAGAAGCTAATCCAATTGGAATTAATGTAGTATCTGCTAAAGTTGATAAAGATGAAGCTAAGGCATATGTAACTGGGGAATATAAAGATAATCTTCTTAGTGTCGTTGTTAATGTCAAAGACGATAAGGTATTTAATTCACTTCCATCGTCGCCTAGTGGTGAACTAAATGGATATAATGATAATTTTGAAATATATGTCAGCCCTTTATCTAACCAAAATTCCGGATTTGATGTAACTAAAACATATCGTATATTGAGTGTTCCTGTAGTTGGATTCAATGTATTCAAAATCAATAACGACAAGACTTTCGAATCTAGCTTAGTTAGCGATACGGGCATATCTAAGACAAACGAAAAGATCTATACTCGCGATTTAGATGGATTCAATGGATATGGTGCTAGCATCAATATCCCTTATTCTTTGCTAGGCTTAAAGAACAAAGAAGAAGCAATGGAGAATATGGGTGTCTATTTTGCCTTAAGAAATAGCAATGGGATGAAAAACAAAGAGACCAAGTACGAAGAATCCAATTATCTTGGTAGCTGTAAAGAAGATGCCTGGACTTATTTGAACTTTGATGAAACGGGCAATCTAGTTAGGAAAAAAGTCGATTCGGTTATATTTGGCGATTCTTATGTAGATAGCGATTTTTATAGGAACTTCAATATCGAATTTAATGGGACTTCTTTATATGGCTCTAATAAATCTAACTCCAAAGTTGAAGAATGGATGAATGAAGATAACAAGATGTATGAAAGGATAACTAAGGCTAACCCTAATAAAGTATTTATCCATTTAGGCACAAATGATATCCAAGCTGATTTAGGTGTTGAAGCCACTGTTAAAAACCTAAATACCTTATTTAATAAGATATATGAAAGCAATAACAATGTTAGGATCTATTGGATGTCATCCCCATATAATTTTAGCTCCCCTAATAGATATAATGAGCTCACAGGCGAAGTCAAAGTAGGAGTGGAAGCGTTGTCCTTGCCATATCTAACTATAAAAGACGGGAATGATTTTACCGATAATGAGCGTTCTTCGTTTTTAGCTGACGGGTTTCATTACAATTTATTTACATATGCAAAAGTTAGCAATTGGATAAAGAAGCAATTAGATGAATCCCTAGTTTTGGAAAACAATTTATTTGGGACATCCAAGGACAATATGGATAGCAGTCCCCAAATAGATTTAACTAATGATGAGCAGATATCTAGCAAGGGAAACCTAGATACATTTGCCTTTGTTAAAGATTCTGGTAATGATTGCTCATTTACCTTTAATACGAAGATGAAGATTGCTGAAGTAAATAATAATGACCCTTATAGCAAATTCGGAATCATATTGAAGTATCCTAAATCTATAGATAAAGACGATTCGTGCCTTTATTTTATCTATATTGATAATTCTATTCCTGATAAAGGCAAAGTTGGGGTCGCTACTTATCATTGCTATGGCGATATACCTGGCGCTTCTTGGCAATTTAATTATCCAAAGAAAGAAATAAGCGGTCCACTTGATTCCAAATATGAATACAATTCGGATTTTATAGATTTACGTCTAGTTAAATCCAATTCGTCCATTAGTTTTTATGCAGGGGATATGATTAACCCGATACTATCTTTTGAAGGATACGAAGGCAAAACTAGTGTCGGGATTATGTCATTTAACTTGCCTTTTATAGCCAAAGATTCTTCATATATAAATTGATAGGAGAAGAGAATATGAAAAAGAGTTTGTTGTTATTGCCTTTACTTGCATTGAATCTAGTTGGATGCGGGGATAATTTTACTGGGACCACAATCCAATTCTGGGGTTGGGGAGAAGAAGGCGAAATTGCAATATTCAAGAACATTGTGAAAACCTATAACAAGGAAAATAAAGATAATATCCGTGTCCAATTTGCCTATCAGCCTAGCACGGGATATGAAGAAAAGCTAACCAATACATTAAGGGCTAAAAATGCTCCTGATATATTTTTTGTCGGTGATAAGCAAATAAAGAATTATGCCGAGCAACGCTGGATCGAGCCATTGGACGACTATATTTCAAGTTCAACTAAAATCGATTTATCCAAGATGTGGAAGTCTGGCATCAATCGATATAGATATAATGTAGAAAATAGGACTAGCAACGAAGAAGATACAATCTATTGCCTGCCGAAAGATTTAGGCCCTTCGGTTATTTTCTATAACAAGAATGCTTTTGAAAAAGTTGGGATTGTTTGCATTTCAATAGAAGCAAAAGATAGCAAGGAAGAATATGAAAAGCACGGCTTTTATCAGCCTTTTGGGGAAGATTATTCTAAGCCTGCCTATTTTAATAACAAAATATCGATGACTGTTGAAGAAGAGCTAGCTTTAGCAAAACGCCTGACAAAATCGATAAACCCTGCCTCCATTACTGATTATGGGTTCTATACCGAGTGGTGGTACAACTACGTTTGGTCAATGGGTGGAGATGTCATTAATGTTGGTGATGACGGATATTATCACTGGACATTAGGAGATAAGACCTTAACGGATTATCTTTATGATGGGAAAAATGTCTCTACTTATGATGCGTTTAAGCATTTTGTGGATCTATCGACTAAAGAAAAAGTAATGCCTAAGCCGAATGAGGTATCTTCCAAAGACAAGATTGGCTTATTTGCAATTAGCAAAATGGCGATGTGTGTCGGTATTAGGCCTAATGTTTCTGATTTAAGGAATCTAGATATCAAATTCGAATGGGACGTCGCCCCTTTATCACATTATCAGAATGCCAATCATGAAAATGAAATAGGATCTATTGGGCATAGCGGTTCAATGGGTTATGGGATTGCTAGGGATTCAAAGCAAGAAAAGAAAGACGCTGCCTTTAAATTCATGGAATATATGGCAGGGGAACAAGGACAAAAAGATTTGGCGGAATCTGGCTTTTGCGTTGGTAACCAAATTGAATTAGCCAAAGAAATAGTAGCTAATGAAACAGAGCCAAAAAATGCGGAGATATTTGTTGATTATATAGAAAAGCAACGCGGTGGGGACTGGACAATGCTTTCAGATAGCAACTGGATTGATACTTTATGGGCTGGTACTCTTAATGGATCTGTTCTAAGTGGGGATATGAGTCTAGAAACATTCTTTTCCACCTACCAAGCCAAAACCGATGCAATGCTAAAAAATTATGGGCATTTTGGAGACTAAATGAGACTCGAATTAGTAAAAAACCAAAAAACAAATGCATCAAATAAAAGAAGATGCCTAAGGGAAAGGATTTATTGCACTTTCACAGCCCTTTTGCCTTTAATCGGCTTTTGCTTATTTGGTTTTGTCCCGATGCTAATTTCCCTTTGGATTGCTTTTAGGCAGCCTGGTTCAACAGCAGCCCTAGACGAAATGAGCTGGAATGGGGGATTAAATTTCAAGCTAGTCCTAGAAGATCCTAAATTCTATGTATCAGTTGGAGATACATTGCTAAATTGCCTTGTCACTCCTTTATCTATGGTATTTGGATTGGTAGTTGCCCTTATTGTAAATAATCCAAAATTAAAGGGCAGGACTGCATTCAAGGCCATATTCTTCTTGCCATATGTTTGCTCAGTTGTCGCGACTTCATCAATCTGGCAAATGCTATTAAATCCTGAATATGGTCCATTCAATAATTTCCTTTCTAAGCTTGGTATACCTCCAATTAATATCAATAATCCTTCCCAAACTATGCCTATATTGATATTCCTAGGTGTTTGGAGTGGGGTTGGATTTTCAATAATTATGTATTCGGCTGCTTTGACTAATATCGATAATGGTGTAATCGAGGCAAGCAAAATTGATGGGGCGAATGCCTGGGAAAGGTTTTGGCATGTAACTTTCCCTGGGGTAATGCCTGTATCTTTCTTCCTTTTGATTACAGGGGTAATTGGCAACTTGCAGGATTTTACTAGGTTCCAATTACTAGTACCCGCAGGAAGCGAAAGAGGGGTAACTGTTGCCTATTATCTATATACAAAGATGACTGAGACTTCATCTGCAACATCCATGGTTTCTGGAATTGGGGTAGCTTCTGCCGCCTCTTGGATTTTGACGCTTATCATCATGTTCATAACTGCTTTCCAATTCATCATCAACAAGAAGCAAGGAGACTCCACAAAATAATATGAGAGTAGAATATATCAAAAATGGCGATTCTAGCAAACGCAGAATCATGACTACTAAAAAGGAAGAGATTATCCAAAAGATAATTTCCTATGTGGTTTTATCTTTGCTAGCCCTGACTGTAATTATTCCTTTCTATATCCTTATCGTCTCTGCTTTTAAGCCAATGGGCTATATTGGATTCTTGGAAAACCCAAGCCCATTTAGCGGATTAAACCTTAATGGCTTCATCAAGGCTTTCACCGGAGCAGATGCAACTATTGGGGATAATGACATCCCAACTATATTAGTAGGGTTATTAAATACACTGATAATTACTATTCCTTCGACTCTAGGTGGATTATTTATCAGTGCTTTAAGTGCCTATGCTTTTGCAAAAACCAAATTCAAGGGAAGGAATGTTCTCTTCTTCATCATGCTTATTACGACTATGATTCCTGGAATTGTCATGATGACTCCATTAGTAAGTATCTATACAACTCTAGGATTATATAACACCTTATTCCCTTTAATTGTCCCAGGCATGTTTGGGACTGCTGTCTGCGTCTTTTTCCTAAGGCAGTCATTTATGGCGATCCCCGATGATTATATTGATGCGGCTAAATTAGATGGAATCGGCCACTTCAGGATATTTTGGAAGATAGTCGTGCCTATATCATTGCCAAGTTTAATTTCCCAGGGAATACTTGGATTTGTCGCCGGATATAATGATTATCTAGGACCTCTTCTTTATCTAAAGGGCGATTCTACTTATAACATTACTTTACAAATTGCCTTAGCCAATTTCATGGGCAAATCAATCAATTCATACCAGACATTAATGGCTGCTACAGTTATATCGCTAATCCCAACTGTAGTGATATTCATCGTTTGCCAGAAATTCTTTGTCAAGGGAATAACTAATAGCGGGCTTAAATAATTATGAAAAAGAACAAGATATTTAATTTATTTAGCATTCTCTTCCTTTCTTCTTGTGATGCTATAAATACCGAGACTGATTTTAGCAAAGGCTATAACAAGAATCTTTGGTTCAAGAATGATTTGGAAACCACTTTGGCAGACCCATTCATCCTTTATGAAGATGGATATTATTATATGTACGGGACTAGTGATGAACTCTCTGGGACTGGTTTCTATGTCTATAGGTCTAATAAGCTAAATTATTGGGAAAACCTTGGACCAGCATTCCTTTCTGATCCATATTCATGGTCAAGCGGATCTTTATGGGCCCCGAATGTCTATAAAATCAATGGTAAGTACTATATGTATTACTGCGCCAAGAATTCAAAGGATTTCTCCTCTACTAACTTAAAATATAGAAGAGGAATATCTGTTGCAGTTTCTTCTTCTCCAACTGGCCCATTTAAAGAATATGAAGGATATGATGCAAATGGAAATTATATAACTAGGAACGACCAGGTATTCTTAGATTTGGGATTTGCGGCAATCGATCCATCCATATTTATCGATGATAATGGGGAGATGTATATGTATTTCTCCCAAGACCAATTAGATTCCGAATCCAAGTCCTATGGAGTCAAGCTAATTGATCCAGTCACGGCAGACTATTCGACTTTAAAGCCATTATTGCGTGCAGGTTATAAATCGATCAATGATGATGAAATAAATCCAAATCTAAAATGGGAAAGGGGGAGTTCGACTAGATTCTGGAACGAAGCCCCCGAATTATATAAATCCAATGGGAAATATTATTTGACCTACAGCGCAAATTATTATGGGAACATCACCTATGCTGTCGGCTATGCAGTAGGGGATTCCCCTCTAGGAGAATTTGTTAAGCCTGCTTCATTTGAATATGAAAACCAATTATGTGGGGTGCAGGGTTTAGATATCGGCAATGGATGGGACTTCACATCTGGTACTGGCCATCATTGCTTTTTTAAAGCAGGCGATGAATTGATGATAGGCTACCATGCTCACCTTGATAGGGCTAGTGGCTCTTCTAGTAGGGCCTTTGCCATGGATAGAGTCGTCGTTAATGAAGATGGAAGCCTATTTGTCAATGGACCGACCTATTCACTACAACCTCTACCATTTTCTATTTCGGGTTATGAAAATATAGCCTTAAGGGCGAATCTTAGCGGAAGTGGGATTAGCGATATCAATAAATTAAATGATTATAAAATCCCGATGCATATTGCAAATCCAAGAGATTTAGGGCTTGAATATAGTTTTAACCCAGGCTCAAATGAAGTCAAATTACAATGGAACAGGAATTACGACATCTCCGCTATAGCTATATATGGGGGGATGGATAAAGATTACGTTATCGACAAAATAAATATAAAAGTAGGTTCCAAACAATTTAAGAATATTGAACTTAACCATGAATATTATAAGGATTACTTCAATGAATTTAACGAAACTGGATATTTAAGGCCAGGCTCTCCTTATGTTGCTGAATTCGAAAGCATTTCTTCTAATGAGGTAACAGTTAGTTTCTATTCGAATAAAGAGGCCAGGCTATCCGAGATAGTAGTTTTATCAAAAGGGGAGAGCAAATAATGAAAAAGGTATTTATTGGATTCCTATTTGCCTCTTCTATTTTATTGACTAGCTGCAACAAAGAATATAGCTATATAAATCCAAATGAACCAGTAACTGATTTGAAGGCAACTCTAGAAGAAGGGGTGAGGATGGATGGAATCGATGATGAATGCTTCTATAAGGAAGACCAAACATTGGATTTCAAATGCGGGATTTATGATGATGTAGACGTTAAGTTCAAGGTTGGGTTCGGTTCGAAAGGCCTATTAGCATTTGCCCATGTCTCCAAATCCAATTTCTATGAAGATAGTAGCCTAGATATATTTAAGCAAGATAGCTTTGAGATCTATATCAATCCAAGTACATTCAGGAAAGATTTGACTGCCCAATGTGTCCAGTTTAGGTTATCCCCATTGCTTAGACATGAGACTTGGATTGGAGTAGCAAGCGAAAATTATCCATGGACCAAATATTTTATGAGTATTAATTATGGGACTAGGATATTTGGAGAGATCAATACATCCAAAACTGATAAGAATGTCGCATCTGCGGTTTCTTATGAATTCTATCTCCCTTATTCTAATCTAGGCTTGGATTATAACCCTGGGGGATTATATATACTTCCTGCCTTGGTTAATGCAAGTGGCTGTATATCTGGGGCCTATAAATGGGATTCATATAACCATATAGGCATGAATGAGCTTGATAAATATCCTTTCTTTGGGAAAAGGGTATATAAAGAGCAAAGCAATAACTTAATCAATACGGATTATACCGACGTTGGTTATGAAACAATCGACCAAGATAAAGGCGAGACTACCCAAAAAGGATGTTATGACCAATATGCCAAAATCAATTTCCCTGACTGCAAGGTATTTGAAACAAAAGTAGAGATAAATTGCATCAAGAACCTAAATAATGACAAGACACCTAAAGTCGGTCTTGCACTTAGAAATGAAGCAAATACAGTTGGATTCCTTCTTGATCCTAGGGTCAATAAGGATAATTACCAGACTTTGATTGTTAATAGGCTAGGCGATATTTGGGACTGGGAAAATGCTCCTATTGTCTGGGGTGGCAAAGATAGTTATGAAAAAGTAGAGCTAGAGATAATAAGGAATAATCAATCTATATATTTCCTCCAAAATGGGGTTTTGGTCTATAAAAGCAATGCGGACTTATTAAATAACCTCGATTGCGGGGTATATCTACTTACAATGAATTATTATGCTAGATTCTTCAATATCGCTTATTCATTAGATAATGAAAGGATAAAAAATAGGTGTGATGCTCTTGATTTAGTCAATTTACCTTTTTCTAGCAACGGCTTTACTATCAATTCCAAAGATAATGTCTCTTCTATAGGTGAGCACGATTCTTATCTAGTTTTGAATTATTATGGCAACCATTATGAATTCAAGGCCAATGTCAAAATAGGGGAGGTGCTGCTTGATGACGAGTATCCTAAAATTGGTTTATTAGAGCAAACTAGAGATAAGATCAATTCAATCATGATTGACCCCCATAAAGATCACCTAAACAAAGAACTTTGCTTTGTTAAAGGCAATGTAGATGAATCTAATAGGAACTGGAATTGGGTCGCCTCATTTAAAAAAGACAGTCTGGATTTTTCTAGCTATATCGAAATAAAGATTATAAGGAACCATAACAATTCAAGTTATTACGTGAATAAGGAGCTTATCTATGAAACTTCAAATGGCTTTAATGAGCAGATAAGTAACGTGGGGATGATAACTATGAACCATACGTCAAATTATAAAGATATCAGTTTTACTAATTTAGGAAGTAACGAGGATAAATAAAATGGAAAAGCAAATTGAAAATGTCGATTCAAAAAAAGATATACTAGATTCTTCTATTCTTCCTAATGAAACTAAAGACAAAGGTGATGTCATTGAGAATTATGTTGCCTTAATAAATATCAACAAATTCTATGGTAAAGATGTCTGGGCGGTTAAGGATTTTAACCTGGAGATTGCCCAATATGAATTCGTGGCTTTTGTTGGCCCTTCTGGATGTGGCAAGTCAACTACATTAAGGATGATTGCTGGATTAGAGGAAATATCATCGGGTGAATTATATATCGATGGTTTATATTCAAATGACATAGTCCCCCAAAATAGGGATATCGCGATGGTATTCCAATCCTATTCGCTTTATCCGAATATGTCTGTCTATGACAACATGGCTTTCTCTTTGAAAGTAAAGAAATATTGCAAAGAAGAAATAGATCAAAGAGTAAGGAAGGCTGCCGATATCCTTCAAATCAGCGACTTATTAGATAGGAAGCCAAAAGCCTTGAGCGGAGGGCAAAGGCAACGCGTAGCTTTAGGTAGGGCGGTAGTCAGGGATGCGAAAGTATTCCTAATGGATGAACCTTTATCGAACCTAGATGCCAAGTTGAGGGTATCTACTAGAAGTGAAATCGTAAAATTGCATAAAAGGATAAAAGCAACAACCATCTATGTTACCCATGACCAAATTGAGGCCATGACTATGGCAGACCGTATTGTTGTCATGAATAAGGGATTGATCCAGCAAGTAGGCACCCCATTTGAAATATATCATCACCCATCAAATAAATTTGTCGCCTCCTTTATTGGCTCTCCTGCTATGAATTTCGCTTTGGGGATATATAAAGATGGCAGGATTATATTTAATGATGGATTTACATTTGGCCTATATAAAGAAGAAATATCTAAGCATGATTCTTTCTACAAGAATAGGGAAATGGAATTAAAAGAAAACATAGAGAAAACAAAAGCCAATCTATTTGCCGAAGAAGAATATGTCAATAAACTCAAGGGATTGAAACTAATCCATTATCAACGTAATAAACATAACAAGAAAATACAGTTAGAAGAAGAATTGTCTAGATATCAATCTGAATTAGATAAGGTAATCGATATCAACAAAGGAAAAGAACACGAGATTATATTCGGCATAAGGCCAGAGGATATAAATCTAACTAGTTCCGATTTCGATTTTGAGAGGAAAATCGATATATCAGAATTGCTTGGAGATGAATATTACCTCCATTTTGCCTTCGGGGGGAATGATTTCCTTTCAAAGGTATCTCTAGAGAAAATTGGAGATCTAAAAGAAAAGAAGCATTTCAAATTCGAACACAAGAAAATCCATATATTCGACAAAGAATCAGAAAGGACAATATTCTAATTATGCATGATCCAATATACCTAGGTACAACTTCTAAAAAGATGAATCCACGCGACCCATATATCTTTTATCATGACGGATATTATTACCATCTATTCGCCAAATACGAAAAACTTTGGATGAAAAGATCTAGCAAGATAGAAAACCTATATGAAGCCGAGCCAGTTCTAGTCTGGGATGAATCTAATCCTAGCTGTAACAAAGAAGTATGGGCACCTGAATTACATATAATAGATGGGGTTTGCTATATATATGTTGCTCTTGATGATGGGGATAATTTCAATCACCGCATGTATTGCTTGTCTAACAATTCAAATAACCCGTTAGATAAATATAAAAACCTAGGTTTGGTGCAAGGATGCGAAGATTATTGGGGAATCGACGGGTCCATCCTTAATTATAATAATGAAAGGTATTTCATATGGTCTGGGTGGGACAATAAAGACAATGTCATCCAAAAGATATTTATAGAGAAAATGGAGACACCTTGGAAATGTAGTGGCAAGAAAGTCGAGCTATCTAAACCTGAACTAGACTGGGAAAAGTTAGGCTCTGAAGGAAAGAATGACCATCCATTTATAAATGAAGGGCCTTTTGCTATATATGGGGAAAGCCATATCCATATCTGCTATAGCGCCTCTGGAAGTTGGAGCGATGATTATTGCCTTGGGTTACTTACTTTCACCAATGGTGATATATTGGATAAATCAAATTGGGTCAAATCCAAAGAACCTATATTAAAAAGAAATAAGGATGCCCTTGGGCCGGGGCATGCTTCTTTTATCCAAAATTCACCAGATGGGAAATTATATTTTGCCTACCATTTGTTTAATAAAGACTGCAAAGATGGATGGATGGCAACACATGCAGTTATTGATACTTTCTTGATGGTTGATGATTATCCTATATTGCCTAAGGCAGTCAATTTGTATAAGAGGATTCATCAATGAAAAAGATAGCCATTTTAACATTGCCTTTGCTTATGCCTTTATTTGGCTGCAATTCTAATTCTTCCATTTTTTCTAGTCCAAATAGCATAGAACCAAGTCTATGCAACCATGAATATAGCAAGATAGACGTTTTGCCTTCTTTGACTGAAAAAGGATATACAGTAGACAAATGCAAGAAGTGTGGGGAAGAAAAGAATAAATGTTATAACACAGGATTATTCGAGGATGATTCCAAGCTGAATATTTTGTTTATTGGCAATTCCTATACATTCTATACCGATTACAATTACGATAAACCTAACCGAGAAATCGAAAAGACAACATTCATGAAATTCAAGCAAATCGCGAATGCTAATAATATCGATGTGCGTGTAGATTCGGTTACAACTGGTGGATATTCTCTTCTTCAGCATGCAGATACTAGTAATCCTGACGGGGCCAAAGTAGAAGAAAAGCTTTCACATAAAGGGTTTTATGACCTTGTATTCATACAAGAACAATCGATGAATCCATCCATAAAAAGGGAATTGTTTTATGATGGGGTCAGATCAATTTACCAAAAAGTAAAGAATTCCGGAGCCAAAGGAATTCTATATGAAACATGGGGAAGAAAGAAGGAAAGCCCTGATTTAGCTAGATATAATTTTACTAACGAATCCCATACCCAGATAAATATAGCTTCATATCAAGCAATTGCAGAGGAATTAAATATCCCAGTTTGCCATGTCGGGACTGCCTTTTATGATGTCTATACGAATTATAGCAATATCATAAATCTATATGATGCGGATAATTACCATCCTAGCGATTACGGGACTTATCTAATCGCCTATACATTCTATGCAGCAGTATTTGGAAGATCCCCAGTCGGATTAAAAGTATTTAATGTCCCTTATGAAGACATACTTCAGCAAGCCGCCTTTGATGCGACTTTTGGCAAGTCTATATTAAAAGATGAATACAAGACGACTTCGCTTGGAATCACTTCTAATCCAAAAGAAGAAGAGAAGATGATTGAAAAAAGAAGTGATGTTCCTTCCTCTTTTATAAAAAGCGAAGTAAATAATGGATTAGGCAATTTTGATATAACTAAAGATGAGAATGGGGTTTATTCATTTGCTAATACATCTAGCAAATCCTCATTGATGTTTAGTAAAAAGCTCTTTAAAGGCTCAGGAAGGATATCTTTTGATATTAAAGTAGATGGGACGTTTAACGGAGCTTCTAACCAGGGAATTGTATTTGCTAATTCAACTAATTCGATAACCTGGAACAAACAAAACGAAAGCTTTTATTCGCTTGGAAGAACTAAAGAAGGCAACATTGGCTTGCTAGATATTTATAAAGGGTCATTAGAAAACCAATTATCCAATGGTTCACTTGTTGCTAATCCAATGGGTGATATAAATAAGACTTACCGTATCAGCTTGATTATTGATAGGGACAATAACTGGAATATCAAGTCATATGTTAACGAGATATATGCAGGGACATTATGCCTAAGCGACAAATATGATGGGGAATATATTGGGCTTATGTCTGGGATTAATGGATCTATGGTAATTAGCAATATCCAGGTTAATGGAGTCGGGATAGAGATAGTTAACTGCTTTAGGCAATATGTTGTTAGCCGAGGCGAATTCCATGTAGATAAAGATATCGAGGGTCATCCTGTCTTTACTTCAAAAGGGAAAAAGGACAATGAAACATTTGTTATCAAAAATCATGAACTAGTCGATGGGGACGAAATAGAATTCGATTTCAAGTCATTTAATTATGATGGAAGCACTGGGCAAGGTATCTTGCTTGGCTGCTCTAGCAATGCTGATGAACCATATAGCCTAGGCGCGCTTGGTTTAATTGGAAGATTGAAGAATGGCAAGATAGGTGGAATAGTCATTGACAATAATCTAGATAATGTGAATAAGAAGACTTTGAACTGGAAATATGGGAGCGAATTATCTAGCGGAGTTGCCCTCCAAGTAATGCAAGATGAAACCAAGACATACCATCTAAAGGCTATATATCATTTCATCAATTCTTATTCCATTAGCGTGGAACTATATGTCGATGGCATATTAGGAAGACATCTAAAATATAATTCCACGAATAATGAATTTGGAAAATTTATTGGATTTAATTCAGGCTTAAATGGAAGCATTGAAATATCCAAGATAAAAATAAACGGTAACTATTTTAAGGAGGTAATCTAACATGAAGAAGTTACTAGGATTGTTTGCTTTAATTGCCCCTTTAGGCTTAGCTTTGACTTATCATCCAAACCAAATTGAAGTAAAAGCAAGCGGGACTAATTTCAAGCAAGACATCGTCTTTAATTGGGATGGAGAAGAATTTAGCAGTTCTAATGGGGGAGGAGTAAACATCTATAGATACAACAAGGATGGGCAAAAAGAAGTCGCGACTAGGTTAAAATTAGCCTCCGATTATTCTTATTCGAATATGGCTATTCCTAATATCTATGATGAACCTAAAGGGGTTGCCCAAGGTTTCTCTTATGCAATACATAATTCTTCTACTAGATTAAGCGGACCAGTCTATAACATTAATGAAGAAGGTTACAAGTATCTTGCTAACGATCCATCAAGCCAGTCATTAACCGTCTCATATTGGGTAAAGAATACAAATCAAGATGGCGATAGTTGGCAAAATGATGTCGACGCGAAGGTCCCATGCGGGAATTATGAAGGCATATTCTCGTTTAGGAGCAAATCCATTAAACCAAGGGAACTTGTTGGATTAGATTTAGGAATCGGAGGAATATATTACTATTCTGAAAAAGAAGAAAATGAGACTGATATCAATAATATTTCTAACCACCTATTTTTAAATGCCTCAACTCCAAAAAGAAAACGTACTTTCGAAACGAAAAACGGCAACGCTCTGTTCAGCTCAATTGAATGGGAAATGATTACCTATGTCTTTGATGCTTCTAATGGATTTTCTATTTATAAAAACGATAAAAAGATTGCTAGTTATGCAAATTCAACCAAATTACTTAAAAATAAAGGCAATGATTTTACAGTTGACCAATATAGAAATCTATTATCTACAATGCTAAATAGCGAAGATAGCGAATTCTGCATTCATCGTGGATTTAATAGATTTAATTCATATGGCCAAACTTATACAAAAGGCATTGGCATTGATGATATGAATATATTTAATCGTGGCCTAAGCGAAGCTGAAGTAAAAGAATTCTTTTCTTCATATGGGACTTTGAATTATATGGACGGGACAAGTGTCAAAGCTACTTATAATGATTTAATTGGGAATAAGTGCTTTACATTGAAACCTAATAGCAATGAACATAAATCATATGGCCCAATTTTAAGCAAGACGGTGGATGGAATTAAATATAATTGGTATAGATGGACTAGTGATGAATCCTTGCAAAATAAAGTCAATGTTGATGATTTAGAGATTGCTCGTGACCCTAAAAATGTCTATCTAGATTGGCAAAATTCATCTAACAAAGTTAGTGACGGAGGAAGAAATGCTGCCAGGGCATTTATCGATGCTAACATGCATATGGATGATTATGTTGCTTCGCAGGGGTGGTGTGCTGATAATGAACATCATTATTATGAAACTGCTAAAGCTGCTTATAATTCGATGAGTGAGGAAGGTAGGTTTGCACTTCAAAATGATGAAGAATTCATTGATGCTAAAGCTAGATTAGATGCGTGGGCAAATGCAAATGGTGATAGTCTAGATTCTGCTTCTAATATATATAATACAAACGAAATAGAGGTGTTTCCTTTGTCTAATTTGAATAACGGATATGCTAATCTTGCTATTGCTACATTTGTAGTTGCTTCATTATCTATGTTATTTATATTTATCTATAAGAAACGTAAAAAGTCAGTAGAAGAATAGATTCGTTTATAAAATCTTAAAAGCCTTGAAGTTATTTTTGAAGTGAGACCAAGGCTTTTATTGTGTTTGAGCTTGTACTTAGTGGCAAGAGAATGAAAACTCCAGGATAGTCGGGGGTTTGTAGAATTTATAGTTTCAGACATTTCTTAAAACGCCTCCTACAATTGCCTTGCGGACCAACGCAAGCAATTGGTAGGAGGCACAATGCCGAAAGATCTCGACAGTATTAGTTTAGCGCATACTTGCTGGAACCGTAAGTACCTTATAGTGTTTATCCCTAAATATCGAAGGAAAGCGATATATACAAAACTTCGTGCTGACATTCTCAGCTACACAAGGAGACTATGTGCTTATAGGGGGGTGGAGGTTGTCGAAGTGCACGCGATGCCTGGCCACATTCACATGTTCGTCAAGATTCCACTTGATAGAGGTGATTTATATTTAGCCAAAAGGGAATATAACATTCACCAATTTTGGCAACATAGCTAAAATACCTGTCATCAATGGTGAATTTGGTGCTTGGATGTCGTTTGTTGCAACGACTCTGTCAAGTAACAATGACAAGAGAAAGGTTGGGTGCTGGGGGGAGTTGTTGAATACTTTGATCAAAAGTGATTAGAATTAGTTATCTTACTGGGAAACGTTTACACAAAATTCCTTATATTCTCGTAAAGGACTTCGATTATGTCTAAAAAATGTGAAAAGATTGTTATTAAATCAAGTAATGGATGCTTCTGTAGGGAGCCTTGGTCTGATAGATTGGTTTTAACAGATTCATCTATTACCTATAATCTAAAGATTGAAAATGAAAGTTTTATCGGCGGAACTAAGAAGACTCTTTCTTGGAAAAAGAATCTAAATGATGAGGAGATTGCTCAAACCGAAAAAGTGCTTCTGTTTGCTAATGGATTTGAATTTGAAATGGCACATTGTCCTGCGCTTGATGGAACAGAATTAGAAGTGGCCTTATTCTTCGAAGATGGAACCAAAAAAGAAGCCTATACAACATTCGGCGATTGCGTGGATGTATACTACGGCGATTTGTACACTCTCTTACAAATGATTTCTCCACTGGTGGAGGATGATTCATATAAACCTAAGTATTTTAATGGCGAAGAACCTGAATATTTTGAAATAGATGATGATGAATAAAGAAAGAAAACACGCTTATGATTAAATTTGATTCTTATGTAGATATGCCAGTAAAAGGTGGCAAAAAAAAACTAACACTTGGTTCGAAACTAACATTAGACCATTGGGAGTCACAATTAAAAACGATTTTCTTGTTGAATTAACAACTTGCAATTCAAATATCGTTAATAAATCCATAAGAGAAAACGAAAGTTATAACGCAAACTTTACACTAAAAATATATGAGTATTACAAAATGAAGAATAATGGCGTGTTTCCTCAAACCGGCGAATCGGCGAAAGAACCAGTTACGGATTTAATTAAGATGATTGATTTAGAAAACAGTACCAACATATGGCGTTATAAAAACAAACGATCTTTTCTAAAAAACATGGTTAATTACATAATTGATGAAAGCAATCATTTCTGGACCCGATTACAAACAGGTGATAAAGATTTGGTTGACGATTTAAGGAAATCAAGTGGTGCAGAAACTGATGGTCCCAAAAGTCTTGCTTCTAAAATATGCAAATATTTTTCAGAAATTTTCCAATACGGTGATAACTATTATATTAATGACCATGTCATAAGACACGTTCTGCCATATTACTTGAATTATTACGAGCTATCAGAAGAAAAGATGAGTCGTACGAGATTTGATTCTATTGAATATAAAAAACTGCATTCCCTTTTAGATAAAATAAGAAGCAAATTGAAAGACAAATTAAAAAGAGATCAGATAGATCACATTATGTGGTATTGCTATCGATATGAAAATTCCGAAGAAGAGGAAAAGGCATGAGCGTTAAGCTAAAACTCAATGACTTGTTAAATCTATCAGAAGACGAGATAGCAAAGAGCAAAATGGGCCTTAATATGACGTTAGGGCAAAGAGGCGAAACCTGTCTTAATGATTGGTTAAAGACCGGAAATGTTGATTTTTCATATCATAACACAGCAAAAGTTGCTCATCACAAAGTAGGCAATTGGGTGTTTGGCTTTGTCCAATTCACATCCAAAAATAGATGGCTGCTTGTAACAACCGGAGAAGTTACTGAAATTCCACCTAAAGGAGTAAATGGCTCATGCAAATTTAAAAAAATTAGTGACAGATTTGAAGGTCTTGAAGGAAGACTCGTCATTGAAATAGAAGGCAAAAAAGGTGATATGGGAAGATACAGTTATAATTTATCCCATTATCTCAATAACGCAGTAGTTATCGAAATTCTTCCAGACGTTTATAGCGGACCAGAGTTCACTAATTTTTATGATATACATCTTACTTTTGGTGAATTAGCGGATATTATTGATGGTAAAAGAAGCAAGTCAATTAGAGATGCCTTGAATAGTGTCTATGGAGTATATGTCTTAACTTCTGATGATGGTCATATTTATATCGGAAGTGCCTATGGTGAAAATGGATTAGCACAAAGATGGTCTGAATATTTAAAAACAGAACACGGAAACAATAAAGCACTTAAGGCTCTCTATGAAAAAGATAATGCTTATTTTAGAGAACATTTTTATTTTTCAATAATCGAGACCTTCTCCAAACATTCAGACGTACAAAAAGTTTTGGATGCAGAATACCATTGGATTAGTATTTTGAAATCTAGGCAAGGTTTAGGTCTGAATAGGAACGGACGTAAATGAATGAAAGCATTGATAATTAAAAAGCCTTGGATAGACTATGTTTTAGATGGGATTAAAACATAGGGAATTAGAGGAAGTAGAACTAATGTCCGCGGAAAGATTGAACTCATTCAGAACGGATCAGGTTTAATTATTGGCACAGTTAGAACCTACTAATTGAAAAGGTTTTAGTGAAAAGAAATCAAACCTTAGAATTCTTTTATTACGCAGGTCTCAAAAACGAAATAAAGTTGTAAAACACTAGAAAAGCCCATATCGAATGGTTCGATTGTCATTTCTCCACATTTTTGTGGGGTCAACGTGGGTTTCCGTGAGTGGAACCCCCTTTTTTAATGCCTCTATAAACCCCTAAATTTAGTAGAGAAATAAAAATCCTTCATAATAGTGGTGCCAACCACAATAAGGAGGATTGTCAAAAGAGGCATAAACATTTTATTATTGCTTGGCATCAATGCTGAGAAATTAGAACTTTATTAGAAATGATAGAGGTTATTTATATTTGACCAAAAAGAAAATATAACATTCACCAGCTTGGGCAACATAGTCAAAAATACCCGTGGTCAAGGATGGATTTGATATTTGGATACCATTTGTTGCAACGACTCTATCAAATAACAGGATTCACATTTTCATCATTTATCCAACAAAAAGTATTAAAAAAATAAAAAAGTTGGGTATAATAACAGTGGGTGATAAAGAATGAGTATGCTAATGACGGTTATCTCTCGTGAAGAAGCCCGAAACGAGAAAATGATAATCGGATACACAAAAGAGCTTAAGACACTACCTAGAGGAAAGATTACCCCTAAAACCGTCAATGGTAAAACCTATTATTATTTGTATTACCGTGATGGAAAAAAGGTAGTAAGTAAATATATCGGCAAGGATGAGGGTAGTTTAACATCAATTCGTGAGGGACTTACTCGCCGCAGTCAGATAGAAGAAATTATGAAAAAGTTGAAAGAAGAAAAGGCGCAAATAAAGAAGTTGGAGGCTATATTATGATTTTATACCACGGTAGTAATATGGTAGTGGAAAAGCCGATGCTTATTGAGCAAAATAGATTTCTTGACTTTGGCTACGGTTTCTATACAACATCCAATAAAGAGCAAGCAGAGAACTTCGCCAAAAAGGTTGTAGTACGTAGAGGTGGCACACCGACAGTCAATGTGTATGAAATAGATGATAATTTCTGTAGCGAACTACTTAAAATCAAGCGTTTCAATGCTCCTGATGAGGAATGGCTTGACTTTGTTTGCGCACATAGAAACGGTACGTATCAGGGAGAGCAATATGACCTTATAATCGGAGCAGTCGCAAATGATGATGTTTATAGAACTCTCCAAGTCTACTCTTCTGGACTTTTAACCAAAGAACAAGCACTTGAATCCTTAAAGATCAAGAAGTTGTTTAACCAATATGTGTTTGCGACAAACGAGGCAATTTCACTCTTGAAATTCGTAAAATCCGAGGAGGTTCGATAAAATGGACGAGAAATTCAATTCTATATTGAGTATCGCGCTTATACCGCAAACGATTGACCTCATAGTGAAGAACGAAGGGCTTGACGATATTTCCGCTATGAACGAATTTTATTACTCCAAGACCTATGAAATGCTTGAAAAAGAAGAAACAAAGATGTGGCATTTCAGCCCTATGACACTTTATTCAATGTGGAAACACGAAAAAGAGACAGGAAAAGTTATTTTTCCGGAGGAATGAGCTATGAGTAAAGAATTGCCGTTTATGGTGCTTTGCGTTGAAGAATACAAAAACCAAAAAGGAATGACGGGCAAGGACGTTATGACCTTGTTCAATAAGTATTCGGTATGCGAATATATCCAAGATTTTTATGAGGCATTGCATACCACGGGAACTAAATATATTGTCAACGATATTGACCTTTATATCAAATCTCGCCAAACAGCATAAAGCAAACTCGAAAGTAGGAGGATATACAACTTTCCATATTCCGCATGCGAAGAACTAATAACGAATGCTATTGTTCATAAAGACTATGAGAATCCGCGAACCGTGTAGATTTATGTTTATGAAGATTCAATAGTTATCAATAATTATAATAAACCTATTCCACCTGTTACGATTAATACTTTAAATACTCAAGTCTCTTTTCCTGATCGAGAATATGAAAACCCAAGTGTTATTTGACAGAGTTGTTGTAACAAATGGTATCCAAATATCAAATTCATCCTTGACCACGGGTATTTTTGACTATGTTGCCCAAGCTGGTGAATGTTATATTTTCTTTTTGGTCAAATATAGATAACCTCTATCAACTTCCTCCCACAGTCCTTGCACTCCATGGTTGCAAGTCCCGTTTTCTTTGACCTTCCATCCTTCCTTATGGAGCTCGATTCACAGTATGGGCAGGATTCTATTGGTATGGAGTTTATGAACTCTACCTCCTCGCTTGATGGCTTGCGATGCTTTGCTTCATACCACTCGGAAATGGTCGAGACCAACATCCTCGACGATCCAAGCGTATCCGAAAATTTGGCCTTCAGGGCCTCATCTTGGTTTATTTTCATAATTGGCGGTTCCACCGTTCGGGGAGCTTTCCCCGGAACCGCCAAGCTCCAAAAATGTCAGCG
>ULWZ01056016.1_pt1 | contig 27868 bp, 20 predicted proteins | sample 1960811 | NCBI WGS metagenome assembly ULWZ01 (sample SAMEA4835825, study PRJEB28245) | human gut metagenome | biome: gut microbiome; material: fecal sample | place: Denmark | collected 2008 | reverse complement strand
CCCGACTGCCGACGGACCTGCGGGTCTGCGCCTCAACGCTTCAACGGGTGTGCCCACCACGGCATGGCCCTGCGCAACGCTTCTCGCGTGCACATGGAACACGGATCTCATTGAAGAAGTTGGCGCGGCAGGCGGCGCGGAGCTGCGCGAGAACAATCTCGGCGTGTGGCTCGCGCCCGCGATGAACATTCACCGCAATCCCCTGTGCGGGCGAAACTTCGAGTATTTCTCCGAGGATCCACTCCTCGCCGGAAAGTGCTGCGCCGCCGATGTGCGCGGCATACAGTCGCAGAAGATAGCCGCATCGGTCAAGCACTTCGCCTGCAACAACAGGGAGTCGAACCGCTTTGAATGCGATTCCAGAGTTTCCGAGCGCGCGCTCAGGGAGATATATCTGCGCGGCTTCGAGATATGTGTCAAAGAGGCCGACCCGTGGACAATTATGTCCTCCTACAATCTCATCAACGGCTGCCACACTTCGGTGAGCCATGAATTGCTCACCGAGATGCTCCGCAACGAGTGGGGCTTCAAGGGCATGGTCACGACAGACTGGGGCGTCCACAGCAGCCACTCCGACGAGGTTCTCGCCGGGAACGATGTCAAGATGGGCGACGGCGAGCCCGAGGAGCTGAAAGCTGCGTTTGAAAGCGGCAAGATAACCCGCGCCGACCTCGAGACAAGCGTCAAGCGCATACTCGAGCTGACGATGAAGGTCGCGGAATAAATCAGATATAAAGCAAAGCAGTCGCCCGCGCGGCTGCTTTTGCATGTTCGGGCTATATTACGCCCGTTTTATCCGAGGCTTTTTGGCAAAAATCGACATTGCAAAATATATTTTTCAATGATATACTTTAATTATTAACGCAGCGTTATTAATCGTTGATGGGGACCGCCACAAGCCTGTCCCGCAAAAAGCCGGGGATACCTTTTTCCACCTTTTGGGCATCGTCTTTCCCCTGCGGTCGGATTATCTCCGTTTTGTGCACCCGCAGGCGGCATTTTACGGGCAGAGCGGCGGATAAATAACGAAAAGAATTCAGTCTTTTGGTTATTTGATTTATAACGCTGCGTTATAAATATTTCAGGCGGTCGGCGATTTTTCGCCCGCCGTTATTTTCTTGATGTTTTTCGCCGCCATTGCGGATTTTTCGCAAAATATATAACTGTATATATAACAAACCGCTGATTTCAAACGCCTGCGGACGGCGCTGATCAGCGGTTTACTATATGTAGAATTTTAAAGAAAAATCAATACGAGCATCAAATTCAGGATTTTCTCCACACCATCTTGTCAACAATGCCGGTATATGACTGAATGATTTTCACCACTCTGCCGCTCACATTTTCATCTGTGTAATCTGCAACAGGGGTGCCGAAATCCGAATTTTCATTCATCTCAACAGCCAGCTTTACCGCGCGTAGCAACTCCGTTTTATCTATCCCTGCAAGCACGAAGCAACCTTTCTCAAGAGCCTCCGGCCGCTCCGTAGATGTTCTTATACAGACCGCAGGAAAAGGTTTTCCGATACTCGTAAAGAAGCTGCTTTCTTCGGGCAGCGTGCCACTGTCGGAAACGACCGCAAAGGCATTGAGCTGAAGCTTGTTGTAATCGTGAAAGCCAAACGGTTCATGGCATCTGACGCGGCTGTCGAGAACAAACCCGCTCTTTTTCAGTCTCTCCCTACTTCTCGGGTGGCACGAATACAGTATCGGCATATCATACATCGCCGCGAGTTCATTTATTGCAGAAAACAGCGACAGAAAATTTTTCTCTGTATCAATATTTTCTTCCCTGTGGGCAGAGAGTAATATATATTTTCCTGACTGCACATCTAATTTTTCAAGCACATTGCTTTTCTCTATCTCTGCGAGGTTTGCGCGGAGCACTTCAGCCATTGGGGAGCCGGTCACATACGTTCTCTCTTTCGGAAGTCCGCACTCGGCAAGATATCTGCGCGCGTGCTCAGAATAAGCCATGTTCACATCGGAAATTATATCAACTATGCGTCTGTTAGTCTCTTCCGGCAAGCACTCATCCTTGCACCTGTTTCCGGCTTCCATATGGAATATCGGGATATGGAGTCTCTTTGCCGGTATTGCCGAAAGGCAGGAATTCGTGTCGCCGAGTATAAGGAGTGCATCCGGCTTTATTTTCTGCATTAACTTATAGGAATAATTTATTATGTTGCCTATCGTCGCGCCGAGGTCATCTCCGACGGCATCCATATACACATCGGGATCATCGAGCTTTAAATCATGAAAAAACACACCGTTCAGGTTGTAGTCGTAATTCTGCCCGGTATGCGCAAGTATGCAGTCAAAATATTTTCTGCATTTGGTTATCACGGCAGAAAGTCTGATTATCTCAGGTCTCGTGCCTATTATTATCAGAAGCTTCAGCTTTCCGTTATTTTTAAAGCTTATATTTTCAAAATCTTTCATCTTTCCACCGCCTCTCCGAATGTGTCCGGGTGTAAAGGATCAAACTGTTCATTCGCCCACATAAGCGTTATTAAATCCTCATTATCACTGAGATTTATTATATTGTGCGTATATCCGGGAAGCATACGCACAGCTTCTATCTTTTCTCCGCTCACTTCGAAATTCAATATCTCATCCGACCCTATTCGTCGTTCCTGTATCAGCGCATGACCAGAAACCACAATAAATATCTCCCATTTACTGTTGTGCCAGTGCTCGCCCTTTGTTATGCCGGGTTTTGATATATTGACGCTGAACTGCCCGCAATTGGCGGTTTTCAACAGTTCCGTAAAGCTGCCGCGAGCGTCAACATTCATTTTCAAAGCGGAAATTGCTTTTTCACGCGGCAAATACGACAGGTATGTGCTATACAGTTTTTTTTCAAAGCTTCCTGCCGGGATATCCGGCATCACGAGCGTGTCCGGCTGACTCTTGAATGTGTTGAGAATCTCAACTATTCTGCCGAGCGTAACATGATGAGTTATCGGCACGGTGCAAAATTTACCGCTGTCCGATTCAATCGTGTTTGCTCCCTCGAAATTACATCTGTGTTCTTTTGCGTTTATGACATCTAACATCTCACCGACAAGATCGTCAATATAAAGCAGCTCCAACTCTATATCCGGATCGCTGACGCTTATAGGCAAATCATTTGCAATATTATTGCAGAATGTCGCTACGACGCTGTTATAGTTAGGGCGGCACCACTTACCGAAAAGGTTCGGAAAGCGATATACGAGTACGCGTGCGCCCGTTCTGCTTGCATAGTCAAGGAACAGATTTTCCGCCGTAAGCTTTGATTTACCGTATTCACTGTTTGCATACCGCCCTGCAAGAGTTGCCTGAACTGATGACGAAAAAACGACCGGACAAGTATTGTTATGCTTTTCGAGCAACCCAATCAGCTCTGATGTGAATCCCACATTTCCTGTCACAAATTCGCTGCTGTCCTTCGGTCTGTTTACTCCGGCAAAGTCAAAAACAAAATCGGTATCTTTGCAAAATCTTTCAAGCTCAGCGGAATCTGTACCGATGTCATACTCAAAAATATTATCTATTTTGAGTTCCGGTCTTGTGCGATCCTTGTTGTCCCTGATATTCTTTAACGACTCAACAAGGTTTCTCCCAACAAACCCGCGAGCTCCCGTAACAAGTATATTCATCAGCAGTCTCCCCCAAATAGTTTGAGCTTTCTGAGCAAATTCTTCATACCTTCCACATCGAGCCTCTGTGTGTTGTGAGATGTATATTGTCCGACAGTCTCAAGAGCTTTGCTTCCATTTTTAAAATAGTTGTCATAATTAAGATCACGGTTATCCGCATGTATGCGGAAAAATCCTGGAAGATCCTCTGCTCTGAGCATTTCCTCCTCTGTTACAAGCACCTCATAGACCTTTTCGCCGTGGCGTGTGCCTATAACGGACATCCCGACATCAGATTGCCTAAGCTCAAGTATAGCACGCGCAAGCGTTTCAATTGTTGCAGCCGGAGCCTTTTGGACAAACAAGTCGCCCTGTCCCGCATTTTCGAATGCATAAAGCACAAGATCCACTGCATCATTGAGTGTCATCATAAACCGTGTCATATCAGGGTTTGTGACAGTAAGCGGTTTCCCTTCCTCTATCTGCTCGCAGAACAGCGGAATGACCGATCCGCGCGACGCCATAACATTTCCGTAACGTGTCAGGCACAGCACGGGATCATCCGCCAACATCTGTCGCGATCGAGCTATAACATTTTTCTCCATCACGGCTTTTGTCATACCCATAGCGTTTATCGGATACGCCGCTTTGTCGGTCGAAAGAAACACCGCCTTTTTGACATGGTTTTCCACGCAGGCATCTATAACATTATTCGAACCGATAACATTGGTCTTTACCGCCTCCATCGGATAGAACTCGCAGGACGGAACCTGTTTAAGTGCCGCGGCATGAAACACATAATCCACTCCGCGGAACGCAGGAGCTATAGAACAGTAATCGCGAACATCACCTATGTAAAATTTGATTTTATTTGCACAGTCCGGATATGCCAGTTGATAAGCATGCCGCATATCATCCTGCTTTTTTTCATCGCGGGAAAGTATTCTTATTTCCTCTATGTCGGTTTCCAAAAAACGGTCAAGTACAGCATGTCCGAAGCTGCCGGTTCCGCCGGTAATTAAAAGGGTTTTTAAAGAAAACAAACTCACAGGTATAACTCCTTTTCAAACATTTCAATCACTAAAAATATTAATTATCACTATATGGTTACCACAAGCATTAAAATAGCTCTTCATTACTTTTCTTTATCTTTCAAATTGAATACCATTTCAGCTAATGATACTGCTCTAAGTTTCACTCTATTTGATATTGCTATTATTAACTTTCTAATTGAAAATAGCTCCGATACTCTATTACGAAGATATTCGAGCAATGCGCATAACAAAAACACAAATAGCGCTATTCCCAAAAGAAAAAGAATCAAAAACGGACTCTGAACATAATTACCAGGCCTCAATAGTTTTTCCCATAAGAAAGCTCTTATCTCTGGTTGTTCATGAATCAAATAAACACCAAAAGTAAGTGATGATAATAGAGTCACCACTTTTTGAGCTAATCTGTTTGTAATGCTGAGGCCTTCAAAAAAGCGAAACAGACTGGCTGAAGCAATCACCATAGTAATAGAACTATATGATAAAAAAATACTATCCCCCATGGATTCTCCAACTATCTTGTTTGTAAACAATTCCATGCCTATCTTCCATATGGCAGAAAAGAGACACACTAAAAAATAACATAAAAAATAACGCAGTTGAGTCCTCTTTGCTGGATACAGCCTAAAATATGCTGCAATCATATATAGAAACGCAAAGAATAATGGATCATAGCTATTTGTTGAAGTAAATTTCTTCCAAAAGAATAAATTCTGGAGTACAATGTATATGAAAAAAAATGTAGCAATAAAAAATGCATGCTGACGTTGACTCATTGTATGAATAGCAGCATTTAAAAGCGGAATCAAAACATACATTAAAAGATATGTAGTAACAAACCAATATCTTTGCTGTGTAAAGGGGAGACAAGCTCTCAGGAGAGACTCTATTTCAAATGGAACAATACCGCTAATACATACAAAAATATAAAGCGTAACGGACCAAAAAAAAGTCTGCCACCATATAAAAAATACTTTACTAAGCCTAAATTTATATGTACAGAGGAAATAACCACTAATCAATACAAAACAATTGACATGAACTGAAAGAAATGCCCGTAGTATGTTTACAATGTAATAGTTTATACTGTTTGGAGATAAAGTATCTAAAACGTGGCCATGAACCATTGCGTGTCCTAAAACAATTAAAAACATGCACAACACCCGGAGCGCATCCAGTGAAGTATTTCTCTCATGTATGGAGTTTTCTCTAACAAACTTTTCGTTTCTTTGAATAACTTTTTGCATATCTTCACCTTGATTTTTCATATCTTGTAACAAACCTTTTCTACTGTAAAGATTTTACAAATGCATTAATATTTTTTATAACTTTAGTGAAGAAATTTGTTTTATGTCTATCATGAAGCGCTTCAGATTGGGCAGCCCCACACACAGTATATATCCTCCACAAGTGATAATAAAAACACCTAAATAGTACATTTCCATTGTCCGTAGCCAGTATCTAACTGTAGTGAATATGAGCACTCCGCCAATACATTCCACAGTAAATTTCATGAGAAACTTACAGTCAAATAAATCATGTATTGATGCATGAAGTTCATTCGCACTATAATGTAAAATGAAAGCTCCCAACCCAAGTGATACCAGCAGCGTTGCTATCGCAGGCCCCACAACGCCAAAAAAATGGTAAAATATAATATTTAAAACAAAATTCACAACCAGGCCAGTAAGCCCGATACGCATCAAAAGCTTTGTTTTTCCGGAGGCAGTCAAAATTAATGTAATGCTTGCAAAATGGAAAATATCGCTGATGATATAAATGCAGAACACAGGAAGTCCGCTTAAGTATTTTTCGGAATACAGCAAATTCATAGCCTCTGGAGCTGCCGTCAGCACACTAAGTGCAAATAACGCAGTAGAAATATAGGAAATCTCCAAGTATGACCGATAGGTCTCTACAGCATCTATATACCGTCTTTCCACTATTTGCCGCGTTATATGCGGAAGTAGTACCGTCATAAATGATATGAGAACAATATCAAACGGTAAAACCCTCGCGGCATTAGAATAAATTGCAAGAGTCTCCGTATCTGACATAACCGAAATTATATACTTGTCTATATCGCGGTTAAGAGCATTTACAAGTGTAAACACGGCCATCGGTATACTGTATTTCAATATGCCTTTTGATAGCCTAAAATCACAAAAAGCAAGACGCATATGGCAACCGGATTTTTTTAGTGACCATAGAAAAAACAAAATCTGTATACTGTTAAGTATAATTGACACAAATAGAATAAGCCCAACACTTTTCATGCGCATACCTGCTGTTATAGCACATATCAACTGTGCTATAGAAATAATCAGATTTCTGACCGCAAGTTGGCGTGCTTTTCCAACTGAAACAAGCAATACTTGTAACAAGGAAATACCATTTTGCAGCAAAGGGGAAAATGCTGCCAAAAACAAATAGCGTCGCAACTCTGGATTTCCAAAATACTTGCAGATTGGTCCTGCTAATATAACGATTGCGATACCCGCAAGCATCCCTATACAGCATTGCATCGTTAATATCGTCGCAACATAGGACTCGCGCTTTTGTGTGTCTTTAGTACCACAATAATAAAAATTGATTGCATCGATAAACCCAAATGTTGTGAGAGATGCCGTTGTAGAAACAATAAGCAAAACCTGTGAGTAAGTGCCATATGCAAATGTCGAGAGATATGTAGAGAGCACCCGTGTTGTTATGAGACTTAAGCACATCGTCATTAATCTGACCAATGCAAGTAACGTAGCGTCACCCGCTGCGTTGTCATTAATTAGGCAAATTTTCTTCATAACTTATATCCTCTGTGCTACATACTCTTTACATGGAATTAATTTCCTGCTTTACAAGTGCTGCTGTTATTTCATGATTGTGATTTTTAATTCCAAGCTGCCGTGCGTGCTCAGCGTATTCGGCACGAAACTCCGGATCTAGAACCAGCTTTGTTAAACCTAATTTCAATTCAGAAATATTTGTTACAACAAGAGCCCCTTTTTCCTGCTTTAAGTATTCCGAGGAAACACTTCCTTCTGGTGCGTAACAAAGCAACGGACGCCCTGAGCATAAATATTGCGCAAGCTTTGTCGAAAACGCGTAATGAAGCCTAGAAACAATTTCTTCATCAAAGCTCTCGACATGTAGCAGTATATCTGATTTTTCTAAGACATTGTGAATCACCTGAGCAGACACAAAACCATGATACCGAATGTTAGTATGCTGTTCGAACTTTGCTATATCTTCATCTGTGGCATTCCCATAGAGATCGATAAAAAGACTGTGGTCGATATCATACAGTACATCAGCAATTTGAACAAGGGAATCAACACGACCGACACCTAGATTACCAAAATACGAAATCACTGGTGAAGAATGTGAACGATATGGAACGAAATCTAAAGATGCACTGTTATACGCAACGATCTGCCGGGAACTCGGCGGATAAACTCTCAAATAGCCATTCATAAGCTGCTCACAGTTAAAAATAGTTAACGATGAGATTTCGTTGAGGCGTTGATATAGTTTTTCTACCTTATAGTAATATGCACGCTCTAATCCCTTTCGCTTTTTGATATCTATGATCCGATAAGCTTCTCCATTGTAGAGAACCAGCTTTGCCGAAGTTCGTTTAATCGTACTCAGCACAAGCCGATCCATAAAGATGCTTTCACCGACCATATATATCACCACATCTGGTGCAAACTCATCAATCCAATATTCTAACACTTTGTGTCCCCACGGACTGATCTCCCACAATATCTCCCGCAGCCACTTCAGCCCAAAATTATATTTGCGTTTTTTCAGCCACAATGGAATTCGAGATACAGATTTGCCCACAAGTTTTCTGTCAATTTGTTCAGATACAGTCTGTGAATTATCGGTATTTACATTGAAAATATGCTCTGTCTTTTTCCCGATAAACGCTTTCAGCATTTGCATATCTGTCACACGGAAATAATTATCTGCCGCGGAATAGTCCGGTTCTTCAACATCGCAATAGAATTCTGCCTTTTCCTCGCTACGCCATGCTGAAAGCAGATGTTTCATTGTGATTCCGTTTGCATTTTCGTCAGAAAAACCACTATGAGAAAATAATAATACGTTACTCAATGCCTGCACCCTTTCCTGTACACTTATTCTTATTTTAAAATACGGATTTCAAGAATATCAATGAAAAGAACCGATTGAAACAGCATTGTCTTAAAGCCCTGTGCTGTGGCAACCAAGGGTAATTTGTTTTCAAAATGATCTCTCCAACATTATGAATTTTCTAACTCCAACATATTAACTTTTCCTGTATTTTACAACTTTTGCGGGTTTCCACAAACTACAGCATAAGGTGGAACATATTTTGTTACTACTGAGGACGCCCCAATAATTGCTCCGTTCCCAATGGTTACACCCGGTAATATAGTAACACGACTTCCGATCCAAACATCATCACCGATACAAACCGCTTTTTCAACCGATTTTCCTTGTTCTTGCATGGGAATATCTGTTCTTGAAGTCTCATGATTATAGGTGTATATAAAACACTCACGACCCATCATTACATAATCACCAATAACAACCCGCCCATAAAGTCTGCAGCACTCCCCAATTCCCGAATAATCTCCAATTTCTGTTGTGTGCGAAAAATGAGCAAATCTTTCAATATTAATATGCTTTCCGGCCCTTGTGAGCATTAAATTTGCGGCTAATGCACGAATCTGCTTACCGGCCAAATTGATCACAGCATTGGATTTGGGCAGATGATTCCAATTATATTATAAAGTAAGTATCCTACTATATAAGAAAGTTTCATATTAATTAAGTAACTCCTTCCCTTGTAAGCAGTCATTTTGTTGAATGCCAATGGAGATAATAGCAAGGTAAAGCAAAGTATAAACAGAAACAGAAAACATTCCCTGCAGCGAAAAAAATATCACAATGAATACAATTAATGGTGAATAGTTAAACAGTTTTGATTTTGCGTTACCTGTTGCGTATTTTTTGTATATCCTAATAATTAAAATTCCAAAATACAACAAGAACAGGATCAAACCGAACAGTCCAAGATAGTATTGAATTTCTAAAAATAAATTGTGCGTTCCTTTCTTTAGAAGATGTGCAGACAATCCTTTACCCCAAAGCATTATCCCCGGAGATGACGATATTTCTCGTAAATATTCATCTAATATAACTAAGCGACCTGTTGTCAGCTCATTCACAGAAGAAGCGTTGGTAATTCGATAAAGTGTAGTTGCAAATAATGTTTTTGAAAGAAGGAGCGCCAAAAGCACTGTACTGACAGTGAATGTGACAGCAAGAATATAATGTTTGTCTCGAATAAGATATAAAAGGCACAGAAGCCAATATAAGCACAAGAGAACTAAGAATGTTTTACTATATGTTAATGCTCCAAACAAAAGCATGAAAGTAATACCTAACACGAACAGGCGTTTCGATATATATTTTTTTAAATTAAGCAAAGTAAGTAAAACAATAGACATGATTACGAGCGACATATAGTAATTGGGGTCACGAAAAAGTCCGTGAAAACGTGTAAGATCACTGCCAAAATATGCTGGAACTTCCTTTCCAATAATTTTGACTATTGCAGGAGAACTTCGAAAAATAAGAGCATAGACAGAAGACACTGATACGCCCAATACAAACAATTCAAGGTTCAAGACAATGGTTTGTTCATCAAGGAATGAGATCATAAGATATATGATAAGCAACTGGCTAACACATAGAACGAAATTACCGAACGAAAACTGCATTCGCAACAGCAAATAGCATATCAAAAGCAACAAAAATACTGATGAATTATCCAAGACCAATTCATTCCGAATAACAAACCATACTATGGCAATTAAACTTAAAATAACAACTAAAGAACGTCCACTTGGAAGAGCAAAAATCGCAGCTACACTAACCAAACAACAGTAATCAACACTAAAAATACGTTCATCGTATCTTATCAAACGATATATACATATTAGAAATGCCACATAGTTTAACCATGAACCCACAAACGGTGACAAGTAAATGAGCATCATAATAGCACAAATGCTTGGTATCGGATAATGCAATCTATCACAAACTAATTTAATTCGTTTCATTTCATTTCCCTATCAGTTCAGCGAACTGGTTTATCGCTTTTTTATTATCAACATCGGCGCTTTGAATTCGTGAACGAACATATTTCAATGTGTCGCGATTCAGGAGTATTTCTTTCAAGTATTGGTTAATCGAAATTTGTGAATTTTCACAAACCCAACCGCAACCACGTTCTAAAATCATCTCTCTCGCGGATGTTGTGGCGGTGCTAAGAATTGGAATGCCTAAACAGTACGCCTCATCTATGATCATAGGTGCTGCTTCATTAAACGATGTAATGAGAAGTAAATCCGCATTACACATATATCGATAAGGATTTGATTGTTCACCATACAAATGAACGAAATCTGTTCCATTATATTCGGATGCAACATCAATTAATTTTCTCTTCATTGGACCGTCTCCAACAATATGGAGTTCCGTCGGAATACCAACCCGATTTACATGGGAAATTGCCTGAATTGCACGTTCTATTCCTTTTTCATGTGCCAATCGGCATACCATTACAACATGAAATCTCCCTTCTTCATATGTCACAGGGTTTGTTTTTGACTGACTTAAAATTTGCTCATATCGATGAAAGTTCATTACGGTGACACATTTTTGCTCCAGCTCCGGCATGACCCGAAGAAACGCATTGCGGCATCCATCTGAACAAGCCGCGATTTTATCAAAAGCAGGGTACAATGCATTGTTCTTAGGATGATTAGCTCCACAATTTTCATAATCACAATGCAGAAAAGAAATTTTTTTCTTGGCATGAACTTTTTGCAGTACGAATTCATTTATACCACCGTAAAAGGAATGAATATTCCCGTTTTGAAGATAAGAAATCGCCACATCATATTCTTCCGGCAACGATTCCTGACTAAGCGATATCAGGCGCATCACAAACGGACGACCGAACAGTTTGCATAAAGTCGCTAGAACGCCACGCGTTAGCCTATCTGATAATCGATTTTCACATTCTGACTGGCTAACCCCCAAAAAACGAAAAAGAGACGTACAGGTCTTGACCTGAACCGTTGGTGGAAGCTGGTCGATGTACTCGCCAGATTTACTAAACAGATACAGTGTAATATTATATTCTTCTGACACGGCCCACAGGAGATTGCACAAACTTTTCTGTATGCCGCCTATTTTCATATTATTATTAACAATGATGATTTTCTTCATACTTTGATAACCATTCTGAATAGGAGATCAGATCAGGAAAACTCCTGTACCCGCTCCATAAAAACTTTATTTTTTCCCAAAATCTTAGATCAGATTTCAGATCCTTCCGAGCCATATGTACCATATATGGGACTGCAATGAACCTCAAAGAATGTCTTGCCAAGGCGCCCTTATCGAAAAAGTATTTTTCACCATATCCAGAAAAGCATGTTGACGAATCCTTGCTTGTGGTCGCAATCACTTCGCTGTAAGAATAAATACGCAAATGTTTTCGAAAGCACTGTACAATAAAATCAGTATCCTCCCCATAAGAATATTGGCACCCCCCACCAAATAACTCTGTGAATCGCAGGTTGTGCTTAAGTATAGAACTGCGGCGGACAGCCAATGCACAAGTGCCATAGCGAAGTGCTTTGAAAAAAGAAAGCCTTCTAGATTTAGGCTTTCGGCATTTATATACATTCCCGTTTTTCATATATTTTGTACCAAATACGATCATGTCGGCATCAGGAAAGCATTGGAACCCCGCACTAACCATCTGTGGCATATCGGGTTCATATGTCAAATCGTCATCCGCCAATAACAAGATCTCACTTGATGCCATTACTAACGCCAGATTTCGATTTTTTCCGACTCCTCTTGTGGTCGTAGTCAGCATTTTGACAGAATTGGCTCCGACCGTCATTTCCTGATAGGAAAACTCGTCGGACTGATTTGCAAAGATAACATCACAATCATGAATGTTCATAGCATAATAATTTGAAAAGTCATTCTGATGCATAGTTGCGCAGAGGACTTCAATATTCTTGCATCCGCCCATTATTCACTCACTTTCGCACAGCACAATAAGAACCGCAACCTGGCACGCAAAAATACGCACCAGGTGCGTGTCTATTTCTTATTGAATCAACATCTTGCCATCATCGGTAAACTGATACCAGCCAGCTTTCACTGGCAGTTCATTTGTTGCTGTGATCCAATATCTTCTTCCATGAACTACCTCACCGGAGGAAGTCTTAACATAGTAATAATCATCACCGATTTTAATCAATCCGGCACCAGTTAAAACTCCGTCAACATAATAATAAAGGCTTCCGTTTTCCTCAACAATACCATTTTTCACTTCCGGCGTCGGCTGATCCGGATCAACTGTAGGAGGATCAGTCATTCTGCCATGTTTATCAAAATTATATATTCCTGCATGAAGCAATCCATTTGTTACTGTAATCCAATATCTTCTTCCATGAACTACCTCACCGGAGGAAGTTTTAACATAGTAATAAACATCACCGATTTTAATCAATCCGGCGCCAGTTAAAACTCCGTCAACATAATAATAAAGGCTTCCGTTTTCCTCAACAATACCAGTTTTCTTTTCTGGTTCTACAGAGAATACGATTTTACCTTCATTATTAAATGTGTAGTTACCCTCAGTCAACAGTCCGTTTGTTTTAGTAACCCAATAAGTCTGATTACGTACAAATGCTCCGGTCGATGTCCTGGCATAGTAGTATGAGCCGTCGATTTCCATCAAACCATTTGCAATGATAACTCCATCCACACAATAATAGTAACTGGTTGTAGCCTCATCATAATAGATTCCGTTGGGGCATCCAACAAAATGTTCAATTACACCGCTTTTATCAAAGCGATAGTTATTGCCTTCAGGCAATTTATATCCATTATTTTTTTCAACAGTATACTCTTTTGTGTCAGCATTCGCTTTACAAGCCTTACCATCCTTGCCAAAGTAATAGTAATTAATCTCGCCATTTTCTTTGACAACGCGCTTCAAGCCGGCTTCTTCTTCGATGATGCCGCTGTTGAGCCAATAGGTATCATTTCCGACGCTGTAAACACCGGTAACGTTGCTCTGGAATACGCCGTTTGCGTCGAAGACGCAGCGGGATTTTTCGTTTCCGCCTTGCGGGATCAACGCAGCGATACCCGTTGCGGCATATCCGGTTTCATTGTCCAAATAGTAGGTATTGCCGTCAATGACTGTCCAGCCTGTCTTCTGCAGCTCGCCGTTCTTGTAGTACTGCCTGCCCTGCTCATCAAAAGACCAACCGTCGGCGTGCTTCCAGTTTGCCTTGAGATTCAAATCGGAGAAGGCCAAGAGCAATTCTTCATCCCATTTTTCATCATGAAGTTCAATGGGATCCGAAACATTGTAACCCACGGTGCCGGTAATAAGCCAACCGTCGAAGACATAACCATCGCGGGTAAAACCACATTCGGGAAGCGTATAATACTCGCCAGAGTAGCCATTGGCGATTTTTACGGTGTCCATTGTACCGTTACCACCGTTGGCGTCGAAGGTAACGGTCAGCTTTTCAAACTTGTTGTACACCGCCGTGAAATCAACGTCCTCATGCGGTGTGAAGTCCCAGCCGTTGATCCCCTTCGTCTCATCATAGGGAGTCCAGCGATTCAGGAACTTATAGGTGTAGTTTTCATCCTCGGGCATTGTGGGTTCCGGGTCTGTCTCAAACCACATATCGTACCCTGCGTTTTCCTCACAGGTATAGTAACCTTCCTTTAGGACAGCGCCATTCAAATTGAGCCAGCGGACATGGTACTTGTGCAGGGCCCACTGGGCGTAGAGGGTGACATTTTCGTTGGTGGTGATGTTTGTCTTGTCGGCATAGGCCGTGCCGGTGCCGTCAGCCTTGGTGTTCCATCCGGCAAAGTCATAGTCAGCTCGGGTGAAAGTATTGGCAAGCAGTGCGGCAGACACGCCGGGATTCACGGTCTGCGTGCCCATATTTCCCTCGCCGCCGTTGGCATCAAAGGTGATGACCGGGTTCTGGGTCCACTGGGCATACAGGGTGGTATTCGCGCTGAAATTCACGATCGCCCCGTCGGCATAGGTATCGCCGGTGCCGTCAGCTGCCGTGTTCCAACCGGTAAAGGTATAATTCTCACGGGTAAATGTGTTGTCTGTCAGCTTGTTACCAACGCCGGGGTTAACGCTCATGGGCTTCATGCTGCCCGCACCGCCGTTCGGGTCAAAGGTAATGGTGATTTCGTTGCCCTTGAGCGCCCATTTGCCGTTGGCGTACACATAGGTGTCGCCCGCCTTGGAACCGGCAGTCCCTGTATAGGTGCCGTCTGCGTTGTGCAGCTTTGCCGGGGTGATGGGGATCCCAACCGGCGTTACTTGCGTCCCCAAAAAGCCGGAACCACTTTGTGTGCATTGGTAGGTGTTCTTTTCGGTACCGGGGACTGCGGTCTGGACAAATTTGCCGGTACTATCGCTGGAATAGATATTCGCGCCACCGTCAGTCGTATAGACGCTGCCTTCAACGTTCAACACGCCGTTCACATTGATGGAAGCATCGGAGATGGCACGGCTCCCCTTACCGGAAGGAGAATATGCCACCGGGCTTATGCCATTTTGTGAACCCCAAACATAGTCTTTGCTCCACTTGTCTGCATCGTAAACATACAGATTTGCTTTCGATTGAATGTTCAGTTCTGCGCCTTGATCGATCGTTACCTGAACACCCGGGAGCAGCGCCGCATCCTGCGCGATTGTGGTTACACCTGAATGAATATTAATGTTTATATTGTTGTTAATCGGAAGAACATAATTTGCAGAGTCAATGGTTGCAAACATGACTTTCATTTTGATGCCCTTCAGCGATGCATTCCCGCTTATATCAAAAGAAATGCGATCTGTTGCAGGGTCGTATGTCTTTGTAAACGTAGCGCCCTCTGCAAGTTCAAACATGCCGCCAGCGCCTACGAAACCAATCGCAATATTCTCACCGTATGCCGCGATATATGCCTTTTCTGTTCCACCATATTCTATCGTCAGCGGCGCTTCAATATTTTGCACATAATACTGAGAAAACGGGAAAACTTTCTTTACATCGGCCGGAGTAACAAACTTCACCGTTGCACTGCCGCCGCGCCAGTCAGTAACCTGAAAGCACTCATACACCGTTGCGCCAGATGTAATGCGGACATTTCCGCTGCCGGTAATGTAGCCCCATGCATAGAGGTTGCCGCCGTTTTCAACCGTAATCTGGCTGCCGCTGTTCATTTTGATCTGCCCATACGCACCTGTAGGTTTGCAAACATGGCGATTTGAAGATGTAAATAGCTTTCCGCCAACGCTGATTGCACCATTGACCGTAATGGATGCACCACTGTTTAGAGTAAGTGTCCGATATACAGTCTGGTTGGCAAGTGTTTCGACCGCTCCAGGCTTTGTTGTATACAGCGTGCCTGCATCGTCGAACGGAACCAGCAGGGTCACGCCCGCCGGAATGGTATAACTGCCGGACAGTGTGGTATCCGCAGTGATAACAACAGTTTTATCATTACCTTTCTCAGCTGCGGAAAGAGCATCGTTCAAATTCGCATACTCTGTGCCTCCGACGCTGAATGATCCGGTAGTCTCTGTGCCATTTTCTAAAGCCACAGGATCATACAATCTTCCCACCGCAAAAGCTATTGTTGGTAGCATAGACAGCACCATCAATAATGCCAGCGATAGTGATAAAAATCGTTTAAATGGTTTTTTCATTCTTTTTTTAGCCCTCCTTGTTTTTCATGAATACATTTTCTCTGTCACAAAAGCAACAAAGAATCTCGCCATAATGAAAGCGGTTTTTTAATGCCGTCTTCCCATAAAGTGTGGTGCAAAGCGCACCACACTTATGACCATTTTGTTATCTCACCATCTTGCCGTCTGCACCAAAGGTGTAGAACGTGGCAGGCAGAAGGTCGTTGGTCTTACTGATCCAATAACGCTGGTTGGTAACAACCTTGCAGGAACTGTTTACATAGTAGTAATCGCCGTCTATCTGTATAAGTCCCGCATAGGTCTTGACACCGTTTACATAGTAGTAAAGCTCACCGTTTTCCTCTACGATTCCGTTCTTCTCCCCGGGCTCATATCGGAGGATTAATCATTTTTCCGGTTTCATCAAAAGCATACGGTCCCGCCGGAAGAAGACCGTTCGTATCGGTAACCCAATATGTTCTACCATGAACCACTTCGCAGTTAGAGGATCTTACATAATAATAATCGCCATTAATCCTTATTAATCCTGCAGCGGTCTTAACTCCATTTTCATAGTAATAAAGGCTTCCGTTTTCAGAAACAATACCATTTTTTACTTCGGGTTCGGGATCCGGATCTGGATCAACCGTAGGAGGATTAATCATTTTTCCGGTTTCATCAAAAGCATACGGTCCTGCCGGAAGAAGACCATTTGTTACTGTAATCCAATAAGTTCTTCCTTTTACCGCAGCACTTGTTGTACTTCTAAAATAGTAGTAATCATTTCCTATTTTTACTAATCCGGGAGAATCTTGAATTATACCTTTTACACAGTAATAAGTCTCACCTTTATAATCGAACAGTCCGGTTAGGTTCTCCTGCCAAACGCCATTTTCATCAGCGGCATAGCGTGTTGGATATTCATAAATGTGAAAGATTCCTGTTTTAACATAACCATTGGGACCATATCCAAGATAATATTTATTTCCATCGAGTTCAAGCCAAGTATTGCACAACCATTTACCTGCCCAACGATAATGTGTACCACCTGCATCCTTGACAAAGTCACCACGTACGAGTCTATATTCATCAAAAATATACTTGTAGCCATCAATAGTCTGATTACCGTTCAAGCCCTTAAAAGTGTTCTCATCAAAGTAATAGTAGCTATTCTCGCCGTTTTCATCTGTAAGCTCCCACCAGCCTGATTTCAGTACACCGTTAACAGCATAGTAGCGATCGCCATTTGTTTCAAACAAACCGGTAAATTTACCTAAACTTGCGCCTGTGGTCTCATCAAAATGATAGTAGTATTCATTTTCTGCGTCATTCTGACCGGGAACTTTGTGAATTCCCTTCAGCATTTCATTGTCAACAAAATAATATGAGACACCATTCTCCGTTTTCCAACCGGACCATGCTCCATTATCAAGAACAAAACGATCATTAAAGGTCTTGTATTCCTTACAGTAGAAGTGTCCGCCCTTGGGATGCGTAACATTTTCGGGTTCCTCATAAGGATAAATGCCATATTTCTCCTGGAAAGATGTCTGATTAGACATATTGTAAAGTGCATTAGCGCCTAAGTAAATGTCATATCCAACAGAACCGGAAACTACTGCATTAAGGCGATTGTTTGCATCCCACGCTGCGGAATCGACAGGAGTAATTTTAATTCCGCTGAGAATGCAAATCGGGTTTGCAATATCCGGATCGATTGCCTGGCTTTGCTTAACAAAATTGCAGGTCACTGTGAGCAGATTATTATCGTCTAAGACTGCATTCGTTAAACAGAAATAGTCATTAGATACAGCAAGATTCGAAGTATCCACATGGAAATTGCGGTCAAACTGAATCTTAATCGTTACTTCCGTCTTAGAACTAACACGCTCGGCCAGCTGAAGAAGGAAATCCCATGCTGTAACATCATTCACATCTCCTCCTGCAACCATAGAGAGAAGAGAACGCAATTTGTCAGGCACATCAATCGTTGTCATGTCAAGCGCGAAAACATAGTCAACATCCATAGGCTTATTAGTATTAATGACATGATAACGATCAGGCTCGTCCTTACTGTGGAAGACAAGTTCAGCATTCGAGACATCTCTTGTCCATGCCAAACTTCTGTCTCCGCCCGTACAATTATCAAAATCAAAAATCGTCTGATTCTCGCTATACATGGCAATTTTAACAGAAGCTTCAATTGAATAATCGTACGATGTTCTTGCAATAACAGTCGTATTTTTCAAACCAGATTCCTCATTTCCGATAAATAAAAACTCGGAACCTGTTGCATTAATTTCTCCGGCCGCATCATTGCTCAATTCAAATTCAATATCATTCGCACAAATTGCAACAGGATTCTCGTTGTATGTTGCAACCAACGGCAATGATATCGGCTTGCCATAAACAGTATTGATACTTTTCTTTGTAAATTTCAAACCATCGGGATTGACAACTTCTATTGTCTTGCTGCCGATCTCTGTGCCATTCGACATAAGCCTGATTTCTACAGTACCATTATCCTTGGCTGTGAACACACCGCCTTCTGATATTGTACCGATCGCCTCATCAGACGATTCCCAAACAACATTACTCGGAAGATTCGCGGAATTTCCGGAAGAGCTGACTCCCGTAGCAGTAAATTTAATTGAGGTTCCAATAGTCAAATAATCATAGTCCGATGTAACCAATGCATGATCGAACTCATTAGAAGCAGGTGCGGTTGAAACAATCATAAGAGATGAACTTACAGAGCGCTCATATCCATCCGAAGGACGATTAACAATTGTAAGCTCGTTGCTTCCCTCCTGCTTCGCAACAAATGTTGTTGAACCGCCGCCGTCAAGATTAATTGCGGTAACACATCCGGCATCAAGCATAATCTGCGCGAGTTCTTCTGCACTGCCGCCAGCAGAGAATGGTTGCTGACGACCGTCGAGCACCATCAGAACAACTTTTCCGCTCGCAGTGATACCGACACAGGTACGTGAATGGCGATTATTATAATAATCAGACGTACTGCTTACGACAGATTTTCCGTCTTTAACCAGATAAATACCGCCGCCAACAGCTTCCTGTATCTGATCCTTATAAATTCCATATTCGCTTGCACTGCCGATCATGGCCGTACCATTCTTCATAATGGCAAAGAAGTTTGAACCGCCTCCGTGATACTCCTTGCCTTCCATAACCAAAGCACCGTTAGGCACGCCGTTCGTCATATCATAGAAATCCGCATTGACGCCGACCACTGCATTGTAATGCTCAACATAGTTCGCAGTATCAGACGGATTTGAATGTTTTTTCTGAGCCGCTGCCATCTGGTCGGTAACACGGGACATCGCCCAGCCCTGAGAAGGGTCATTTGCGTGATAATTAGCATAAATGTCAACATCATCTCTTGAAAGATCTGCTGTGGCAATATAGTAAACTATCTGTTTATCGTCCCTTGTAAGCGCGTAATTAACGGTCTGTGAAACGCCGGGAGCAATCGTCGTTGTATTCGATGAAAACACCGAATAATAAGCCTCATCTCCGGGCTCGGGATCAGGATTATCCGGATCCACTTCCGTCAACTTATCCTTACCGTTTTCATAGCACCAATCTGCAAAAACGTAGCAGCAAGCTTTTCGCAGCAGTTCAATATTTTCTAAATCGGATAATTTCCGGTTAGCCTCCAACGCCTTGGCAAGAGCGTTACCGGCATATTTCTCGGTAACTGCACTGCGGACTTTTTCTTTTGTTGTGTTACCGGGGATTCTATTATTTATAAAGAACGCAGCTCGATCCTCGTCGGTAAGAACTTCTGTGAAATAATTTTCAAGCACAGTGCTCAAATTTCCACCGTCAGCTTTCAGTGTTCTATATAAATAATAAGCATCAAGATCGCCGCGAAGATCTAATATACCAAATGTATGATATTCATCATCGTCAATTCCAAAATACTTTGCTTCGATTTCGGCTACCAAGGTTTCCAATTCTGTTGACTTTATTCCTTTAATATGCGAATATTCCATTAAATCGCAAATATCACCTATCCAGCCACCAAAATCCGCCGTATCCTCGTTATTCTTAAAGTAAGCAATATTAAGCGTTGCAAACATATGGCGAAAATCAACTTCCTGGCCATTGGGCAATGTAAAGTTGGCAAGATTTCTGAGCAATGCGGCATCGGTACCATTTTTTGCATCCTCTTGCGCTACATACTCTATAAAATCCGTATTAGCTTTACCCGCCAGCATTTCCCACTGGTCATCGTTATACTTTTCAACGCCGGTGCGAATGTAGGTAATTTCAAGAAGCGTTGCATCAGCATTGTGTTCCTGAGCATACGCTACAGCATACCGATCAAGAATTTTTAGTTTTTCAATAAATGTTGAATAACTTGCAATTCCCGTAACTGATTCTGCAGTATATGCTGCCATGCTTTTAGCAGCATATGCCCCCATCGGCAACAATGTTGTAACCAGCATTGCTACAGCAAGAAATACCGATAGATATTTTCTAACCGCTTTTTTCATAAATATCTCTCCTTTTACATTTTATTTTAAATTATCTATCAGATAATTTAAGTATCGTTACATATATGAAAAGCAATTAGCCCTTATGTAATAAACTATCTTTCATACATACATATTTCCTCTGTAGCCAGCTATATGGTAACATAAAAATCTACCGACAACATAATTCTAAAAAAATGTAAAAGCGTGTCCGCTTTCAACTAAATTATGTATAAGACCTTCCTGATATTATTCTATCTTATGCTTCTTGTGTATACATCTATTTTCATTTTACGCTGCTCATCGAGATACTCCGTATATGAGTGCTCGGTATCAAGTATCGCAGCGTGTTCCTTGCATCTTCTCTCCTCCGGCGGAGGAATTCTTTCGTAATCGCCGTAAAGCTTGGTAAGGAGCTCCGAGCATTGGCACGATATGGGAAATTCCGCATCCTCGAAGGGTACACGCATGGTTTTTTCAAACCATTCGCGCGGAAAAATGCTTTTTTCATAGCTTTTGCTCGCCGCAAAAAACGAATGAACCATATAAGAGCTGCTATCTTTTCGACGAATGCAAATTCTTTTGAACGGCTCAAGAGGAAGCGGACGGCAAAGCTGCATAAAGCACTTTTTTGCGAAGCTGTCCGTTTCATATCCGCGGGCATACAGAGCCTTTGCAATCACTATCTTCGAAGCTAAAAACTGAAGCTTTCTGACCGCTTTGTTATCCGACAGATTATCGCACGGAAAAATGTCAATATATATTCCTTGATGAAGCTCAGGGTCTTTAGGATGATATTTTTCTATGCACGCAGTATTGTTGAGTCTGAGCTTTGAAAACTGCATAGGCCAGTGTGCGCCGTATTCTCGCTGAACGTAGTACTTTTCGGCATCAAAATCTTTTGCCGCGCATTCAAAAAACTTCTCGTAATCCGCACGCATCAGAATAACGTCGGCATCATCATCCCACGGAATAAAACCGCTGTGTCTGACTGCGCCGAGCGCCGTGCCCGCAAAAAGCATATAGCGAATACCGTGCTTTTCGCACACTGCGTCAAAATCTTTAAGCATAGAAAGAAGTACTTTTTGGTGCTCGCTGAGTTCATTGAGCTGTATCAAGTCATTCATTTTTCACAGCCTCTTATGTTTTATAAATCCGTTAAAAGCATACGCCGCAAAAACCCTTACAGACTTTCCTAAGGATAATTTTTCTATTTCTCGGTAAATCAGCCACCTGTTTCTTGCGGATTTCAATTTATCGTTTGAGCGGGAACCATCTACAATGCGGTAATCAGCAAGAATACCCGGACTTGCAACCGCAGTATATCCCGATTTCAACAATTCAAGCCAAAAAACATAGTCCTCATGATAATAATTCGTAAAGAAACAGTGAGCCGAGAGAATAGAACTGCGCAGGAGCACCGTAGAACAGCTCAGCACGCTTTTTCTAAGCATATCATCATATGATGTTCTCTCCGGAACAATAAAATCCGACAAATGCTCTCCGTTTTTATCCATCAAAGAGTATGAGCAATATATAATATCTGCGCCCGTATTTTCCGCTGCGACAAGCTGTTTTTCAAGCTTGTCTTTATGCCAAATATCGTCGCTGTCAAGCAACGCTACCCAACTGCCTTTTGCAAGAGCCATCCCTTTGTTGCGAGTCAGAGCAACACCGATATTTTTAGGGTTGCTGTATAGAGTTATTCTCGGGTCAAGATCCGAAAAGCACCTTGCTTTGTCTGCTGTGCCGTCCGTTGAACAGTCGTCCAAAATCAGAAGCTCCCAATTTGTATATGTCTGCGCCATCACCGACTGCACCGCTTCCGATATGTACTCTTCGGCGTTATACGCAGGCATAATAACAGAGACAAGCGGTTGCTTCTGTTCTACTCCGGATTGTTCATTCACTTTCATTTAGCCTTTTTCTCCAAAATCTTTCTGCATTTTACCCAATCCTTATATCCCGTTTCGAGCATATGAATATCGCTACCGAGATATTTAACATATCCTTTTTTTATCCAGGATATATACCGTTTTCGCCGCAGAGGCTTTTTGAAGCATTCGACATTCAGCTGCAGCGGAATGTCTTCGCCTATCAGCTTTTCGATGCTCTCCGGCGGGTATCTGTCGGCATGGGCAATAACTATCCGTATATCATCGCGGTCGTTGAGACAGTCGACTGTCTCCCATACCGATTCCGGCCATTTATAGAACGGCAGCTCGAGCAGCAGTTCTTTTGCCCCCTGACGGCACAGGCGATCAAGTCCGTCGAGCTGATCCATTCCGTCACAGATCAGCACTTCAGCACCGAGAATTATCTCCGGCGCGCCCTCCGGCAGATTTGCTTTCAAGGCTTCGTAGGTTCTTTGCCGCCTCGCAAGAAATGATTCCACACTTTCCTTGTGCGGATAAAAATGTGGGGTCGCGCATATGGTTTTTATTCCCACGCTTTTAGCCATTTCTATCTGTTTTAGCGATGTTTTTATTCCGTCGCTTCCATGATCGCACCCGGGAAGTATATGGGAATGATAATCAAAAGTAATATCCATGCAGTATCACTCACTTAGCATTGTTCGGCATGTCCTCATATGAATATTTATAACCGTATTTATCTTTATCGCTATATTTATAGGAATATTTAAGCGATTTCATATTCATATCATTGACAACTACACCGCACAGATTTCCGCCTGCGCGATCGACTGCTTCGAGCGCCATACTCAGCTCGTCCGAAGTCGTCGAACCGGACTTTGCAACAACCACCACGCCGTCAACATAAGTTGAAATTATCTGCGCATCCGCGACTGTATTTATCGGCGGGGTATCAATGATCACATAGTCGTAGCTCTTCGTGCACCGTTTTATGAATTGCTTCATTATATCCGAAGCCAAAAGCTCCGACGGATTGGGCGGTATCGTGCCGGTGCACACTATCGACAATGGCAGATTTTCTACCTTTACAAGTTCAAGCGGACCCATACCAGCAAGAAAATCGCAAAGACCCGTTGATATATCAACTTTCCAAAGTCTGCGCTGAGTCGGCTTACGCATATCTGCGTCGATGAGCAGCGTCTTTTTGCCGAGCATCGCATAGCTTATCGCAATATTTGCAGCCGTAAGACTCTTTCCTTCCGAGGGATTCGCGCTCGTTATCGCAAAGACCTTGCACGGACCTTCTTTGTCCGCCTTCATGCAGAACATCAGGCTTGTACAAAGCTTTACATATGCCTCTTTTATTGCAAAGGGGCTATCGTTGTTTATGAGCCTTTTCCTGTTGACTGAAACAGTATCAGTCGTCGTTTTTTTTCGATTTATCATCTTTATCTTTCTTATTTTCACAGCGTATCACCCCTCCTTTCGTAAGTTTCCAATAAGTATGTCCGTTCTCGGATACATCTATTTCGGGTATCTGACCCAAAACGGTTACGCCGGATATATTTTCTATATCTTCCGGCAGATATATCGTTGTATCCGAAAGCATCTTAAGTATAAGTACAACCGAAATTCCGATAACACCGATAAGGAAACCTATCGCCGTATCAAAAACGGTTCTCGGAGATGATTTTTCCGTTGCGACCTCCGGTCGGTCAACAACCTCGACTCCACCGGCTTTGGTTATTCTGACTATTTCTGTAGGCGCAACATTTGCAAATGATTTTCCGACATCGCAGGCAAATTCCGCACTGTCTGATTTAATAACAACCTCAAGCAACTGAGTATCCGAAACTGCCGAGACCTCGATCATTTCGCTGAGATCTTTTCTGCTAAGATCCGCTTTGTCTCCAAGATCTTTGAGCACCGCATCAAGCACCGAGTTGCTTTCAAGTATCTTTGAGTATGTAGTCGCAAGACTCTCTGCCGCCTGAAGGTCACTGTTGTTTATCGTGCTCGCATGATTTGATTTTTCGGCATTATTATAGACATAGAAGCTCACCCTCGACTCATATGTCGGAGCAATAAGAAATGTCGTAATTAGCCAAACTATGAGCGCACAGACAAAGCCGGAAATGAGCAGCCAATAAAACTTGCCCAGCAGCAGCCGTGCCGCGCTCCATAATGTTATCTCGTTATTATCCGCCGCACCGGACGAATTTTTTGTTTTTACCATACTCTCGATCTATCCTCCAAGTTTCTGTTTTTTCTGTCTTATCTTGCACCATTATGCGTAAACACAATTTTAGCTGTCTTAAATATATATTTAATATCGAGCAGAGCCGAACGTGTCTCTATGTACTCGATATCATAGTCGAGTTTGGATTGCGGATCGAGTTCATAGCCTCCGCTTATCTGTGCAAGCCCGGTCAAGCCGGGCTTAACCGCCAATCGATCGCGGAAATTGGGTATATTACGTTCAAACTTCGCGTAGAAAAACTCTCTCTCGGGACGCGGCCCGACAAAGCTCATGTCGCCGGCAATTATGTTCCACATCTGCGGCAATTCGTCTATTCTCGTCTTTCTCAAAAATTTTCCTACGCGCGTAACTCTCCGGTCATCGACTTTTGCCCATTGGGGACCATTTTCTTCGGCGTCTGTATGCATTGAGCGGAACTTATACATCATAAACGGTTTTCCGTCTTTCCCGAGGCGCTCCTGCTTAAACAGCACCGGACCTTTTGAATCAAGCTTTATCGCAGCAGAAATTATCGGCATAAATAAAAACAAAACGAGACCCACGACAATAGCTGCCACAATGTCGAAGGCTCGTTTAAAGAACAAATATGCCTTGCTTCCCGAGACCTTCAGAGTCTCAGGAACAGCTCTTTTTGTAACTTTTAATTCATTAATTTCTAAACCGTTAACTTCTTCCGTACTGAACCAATACTGTGCGTTTCCCGTTTCCATAGCAACCACATACTGAAAAGCCCACTGCTTTTCAGTATCCCCGGTCTCCTCTCTTCCTGTTTTCCTCACAAATCTCCTATATGATACCCTAGTGGCATCATTAGCTGTCAAACAGCTTTATAAAAATATCAAAGAAACGAATGGAGGCACCCGTTTTATACACAATTTGACATTTTTCGCAGAGTTATCTCATCCATGAAATAACTATATTCCATTTTCTGACTAATTATAACACTATAATACCAAAATAACAATGTCTATTTAGCAAATAAGCTCATTTTTGCCGTAAAATTTTTCCGTTCTAAAAAGTGATGCCGCAAATAGCCAAATTTCAACACTTTTAATGACTCAATCGAATATATTCAACATATATTTTGAGTTATAAAAAAATCAAATGAATTTGGAGATAAATTTATGTCAGCAAAGAAAGAAAAGATCAAAATCTGTAATAGACCAATGAGAAGCAGTTCGCCTCAGCGCTATTCAAAATACAACCAATCCGGCAGAAAAATGGATTCAAAATTCATATCATCTGCGCTTGTTATATATAAACATCCCCACTCCCGCGCCGCAGATGAGAACATAGCCTATAATGCTCAGGACATCCGGCACATCACCGAAGACGAAAAATCCGAGCGCCGCGGCGAAGAGCACCTGCGTGTAGTCATAGACCGAAATCTCCTTCGCCGGCGCGCAGATGTACGCCCGCGTTATCCCTATCTGACCGACGCAGGCGAAAGTCCCCGCGAGGACGAGATAAATAAGCTGCATAGCGCTCATATGCTTGTAGCCCGCTATCATAAACGGCAGGCACAGCGCGCACGAAAACGCAGAGAAGCAGAAGATTATCCGCTTACTGTCCTCTTTTCTTGAGCCGAGACGGCGCACAAAAGTATAGGCTATTCCCGCACCCGCTCCGCCGAGAAGCCCCGCGACAGCCGCAAGCACTTCGGGATTGTAAAATCCGGGCTTTATGATGCATATGCTACCCGCAAACGCAACACACACACCCGCTATCTGAACTATGCTCGGGCGCTCCTTGAGCAGGATAACCGAGAATATTATCGCAAAAAACGGCGACAGTTTGTTGAGCATATTCGCGTCCGACAGGTTGAGTTTGCCTATCGCATAGAAATTACACAGCATGCCGAGAGTACCGAAAAAGCAGCGCCCGAAAAGATCGGGGATATTCTTTTTTGCGGGCACGAACCCTGTTTTATCGCGCAGCATCATGATAAAAATAAAAATCAGCGCAATAAAATTCCTGAAAAACGCCTTCTGAAACGATGGCAGGTCTCCCGCAAGCTTGATAAACATCGACATCAGCGAAAAGCCGAACGCCGCCAAAATTATATAGAAAACACCTTTTGTTTTTGAGCTGAGTTTTGTCATAGGCTTCCGCCTTTGTATTTGATAGCGCGGCGCGCTCCGAATATTATTATACCACCGATGTCAAAATATAAAAAATCCGGAACACCTAAGCATTCCGGACATATTATCAAAGCTTCACAACAGGCTCTCGCCGCGCTCTTCGAGAAATTTCTTAACTTCATCAAGCGTCGGTCTCGACGCGGACGCGCCCGGGCGCGAGACTGCGACAGCCGAAGCCGCCTAGGCAATTTTCAGCGCGCGTTCTGCACCGAATCGCTCGAGCATGGCGAAGAAAAAGCCGAGGAAAGTGTCCCCCGCCGCTGTCGTGTCAACGACAGGCACGCTGAATATTTTGCAGTAGAATGTATCATTTTTTGTGCGGCAAAACGCGCCGTCCGAGCCGAGGGTCAGCAATACACTTGCGCGCGGGAATTTTCGCGAGAACGCGCCAAGTATCTTTTCGGGCTCAGTCTCCCCCGTGAGTTCTTCTGCTTCAGTCTCGTTGACAACGAACCAATCTATATTTTCGAGCGGATAAGACAATATCTCCGCACCGAATGCTCATGTACGGTAGAGAAACACAAAGCAAAACAAGGACAGCCAGCCCTGCCACTATTCCGAAGTCAGGGAAACGCAATAGAAAAATTCATAGCTGTATGCTATACTTAATTAG
>ULWZ01075184.1_pt1 | contig 29194 bp, 48 predicted proteins | sample 1960811 | NCBI WGS metagenome assembly ULWZ01 (sample SAMEA4835825, study PRJEB28245) | human gut metagenome | biome: gut microbiome; material: fecal sample | place: Denmark | collected 2008 | reverse complement strand
ATCTTTGATATAGGTGTCTTTAAACCGTATCCAACAAACAACTGGTCAACTGTAACAACATCCTTATTTCTCTTTGACTGTTTGGTCTCAAGGTAAGGCTTTCCCTTATACTTATCAAGCAAATCAATAAAGTATGACAAAGAACCAGTCTGCTTATTAGTCTTCCATTTGTAATTATTTTTTGAGCCATTTTTCTTCTACATAGAACCACCAAGCATCATCTACAAGGCCTAGAGCTATGCTAACATAGGATTCTTTCCGTCAGATTCATCCTTTACCTAGTATGTATAAGCATCAAGTGTTTCTCTGTCAAATGGTATACCCATGTAGTTAAGAATTTTAACAACCTATGTAGCAGCCTCATCATAAGCCGAAGATAAATCTTGAATAGTAGGTTCATTAAGAACTTTAGAAAGATCTATGGCATCCTGGCGCATCTTTACAAGTGTGTCTACATACTCTGGATTTATAATAGTCTATCCATCTTTAGAAACAATTACATTAGAAGAAGCAAATTCCTAACTCCATAAACGTGGCTGATTTCTCTTTGCCTTGAGCGTATTATCATTTCTTATCTCCCAGGTACGCTTCTCATCGGTAGGTATTTCTACTACAGACGAAACCATGTCTTCTGGCAGGTCCATGATGCCCATAGATTTCTCTACTGGGTCATTAAGCCAAATCTACGCTACCTGGTTATAAGAACTCTTTACAGTAGCAAGTATCTAGTTCTCAAGTTCTATATCTCCTTCTATTTCTTCAAGCTTATCGTTAAGAGCAACAAATAAAGCCATCTTTCTATCAGCGAGCTATTTAACCTTACCTCTAATTGAATTGGCTGCAAATATACCTGTATTTGGATCTATGTTGTCATAAGATTCACACATCCACAAGTTCTTTAATATGGAACTCCATGCTTCGCTATAGCTCCAATACAAAGGAACATCGCTAATAATGTCATTAAACTATGTCTCGTACTCACGCTCTCCTGTTTCTGGATCAAGAACAAACTTACCTTTTTCTATAAGACTCAAGAAAAGCTTAGCTCTAAATGCTACGTTATCTTTTTTACTTATAGATAACTACATTACGTCCCAAGTATTATCGGCTCTATCGCCAATATCTCTAGACTAATCGTCATCATTTATAGAATCTTTGTTCGTAAGATCGTTGGTCTCATCCATCTATGAGAATTTCTTTACATTTGCCTTTATTCCATACTAAGCGAACACGTTGGCTACAATACCCTCAAAAGCCTTAGGATTATTACAAATGTCGTTTATTATAGATTGCTTTAACGGATCTGATTCAAACTCATTGTTATTTTTTAAATCTTCAATAAGATCATTGAATTTAGATACTTTTTTACTATTGATATCATTTGGGGTTTTAAAACCGTAATCGCTTAATAACTTCTGCGCCAAGGCTACACCACACTAATAGAATGTATGGTAATCCTTTATTCCTTCAAGCTTATCAAGAGTAGATTGATCTACGGTAGGAACATAGTAGTCTGCTGAAGCTACGCCGTTTGGATATCTATTTTCAAACTCTTTTATAGAGTCTTTATCCATATGTACGTCGAAATACTGTCCATTATTAATAGCGTTAAATACATTTCGTACAATATCTTTCTTTCTGGACACCTTTACAAAATCAAGTATATTGTTATACAATCTCTTGATTGTGTTAATAATTCCCTTTCCGTTTCGCATTTCTGCATATCTACGGAAATCTTCAGCCATCAACTCTTCAACTTCTCCAAATGTGATATTCTTTAAGTTGTGAGATTTAATGTAAGCATCATACAATCTAAGTCTCTGTGCTTTATTATTTAAAAGTAAGTTAACGTAGTGCCATGCCTCATGGTAATGAATACCATATCCAGCCTCATTAGATAAAGTGATAACGCCGTTTACCTATCTATCTATATAATCTGCTGCAAGACTTGTGATACCATATACCTTACTATTTTCGCAGCTTTTAAGAACACCGTCAAGAACAACTACTTTAGTCTCGTCTAATCCAAGCTTTTCGCTAAGCCATTTTCTAGCAGCTTTTTCGTTAAACTTTCCTTTTGATTTAAATCTAGAAAATACTCCAGTATATCCATCCTGTCTAACCTTGCTGTTACGAAGTATAGATAACGGATCCTATGCGTTTATATGAAGTTTTCCATTTACACCAACATTAAGTATAGGAACATAGCCCTTACTTGCAATATTCTTAAGCATAGTATCAGATACAAATGTAAGATCTTTTACATCAAACTTCTAGCCTTCCTAAGAATTAGCGTAGTCTACATATTTCTATACATGCTATGCAATAATACGTTTAACTTCGTCTAACGATTTACCTTCTACATCTTCTTTAAGTACATCGATTACAACTATATCGTATATACCACGTTTTCTGTAGTTGTTTAGTACATCTTTTCTAGCCTCATCAGACAGAACTAAGAAACCATCTTTAGTAACCTTCTGTTTCTATGAATCATTTTTATATCTGCTCTGCATTCTGCTTATAGCCTCATCAGTAAATCTCTTTGCTGCTATATTCGCTTCTGCCTCAATTACACTAGGATCCTCCTACTTTTTGCTTTCTCTCTTTACCTTTGCTACAGCCTTCTTCTTTGTTGAAGCCTATACTCCGTCTGAGTATATAAATGGTGCATAGAAATGTTGTGGAGCTAAGTCTGTAAGAAGTTTGCCATTATTTATCATCCATGCAGCAAGTGATACCTTTTTAGGATTAAGCTAACCGTTCTTGTTTGTAGAGAACAACTCATCTCTCTTAAATTCGAGCTAATTAAGACCAAAGAATTTATATGACTTAGCTTTTGGATTATCCTCAAAATACTATCTTAAGAACGCAGATAATTTAGGCATAGATTTATTAAAATGTTCAACCATGTCTTCTTTATCTGTATTCCAGTGCAAATTGTTTACTATATATCTAATGACAGCTCTTCTTGTTTTCTCAGACTAATCGCCAAATAACTAATCCATAGACAGTCTTAAATCCTATCTAGTGCCCGGTCTTGTTAATACAAGCTAATTCTTCTCATCGTCGAAATAGAACTGCTTAGAAGCTAAATAAGGGTGCTTTTTATCAGCCTTAGTAGCAAATGTAGTATGTACGCTTAATGCAAGGAGATCTGCAATCAACCCCTGATTACCTTCAAATTCTTCTGGATTGATCTTACCAGTAACCATATACAATATAAGCTCAGCCATAGATAATGTGGCATTTCTATTTATCTTTCCTGTATTTGGATCTATAGCTAACTACATGTTAACAGGATCAATAAACTACATCTTTCCATCTTTATCCTAAACCTAGTTGAGCCTTTCTTCTCTAAGCATTATAGGAACAACCTATCCACTAGGGCCGGTTATTGTAAAGTACAATTTACCAGACAAACCAATTCCGTCTATTGTGTCTCCAGAAGGATTGTAGAGATTACGAATAAGGAATCTGTTACCTTCATCAGCCATTACTCCAGTACCATAGCCAAGTGTTATAGTGCCATTCTCGAGCTTCATTGTAAGCTCTTCTGGATCAGAAGGAATGCCAAGATTCAAATCTTTCTCTGTAAGAGGTCTAAAATCAACAAGATTATTTTCAAGTTTTGGTCTAGTCTGTATTTTACCATTACTTATACTAACTTCTTGCGGCTTTATGTCAGTTCTAATAGTCTATGGTATTATGTACTTACCATCCTTAAATGTACAATACGCTTCAATTATAGCGTTTCTATTATCTCTAAGTCTCTAGATTTGCTGTGTAACCTAATTATTTGTCAAAGGAACTTTGCCTGGAAGAGCAGACTTATTTCTAGCAGTATCGTCTATATATGCACGTATCTAACCAGCGTTTTCTGGATCACTTTCATGTAGATTATTATACCAGTCTATTACTTCCTTATTCAGTTTATCATCGTTTTCCAGAAGAGATTGATCAACATTATTATGAAGTAAGTAATAATTTTTCGCCGTCTCAAACAGATTGACCTTATAGGCATCCATATCGACGCCTATAAATTTAAGTTTATTAGCGAGTTCGTATGAAAGATCAACGTCTGTTTTTCTATAGTTATCATGATATTGTCCTAACGCTCTAAGAGTAGAGAAATATATTTTGTTGCCATCCCTTATAGCTAAAGATACTGTGAATATATCTCTTTCGTCACCAAGATTTCCTTTCTGGTATTTCTGCATCTATGACACAACGTAGAACTTATCAGCTTTTTCAAACCATCCTTTCTATGTAAGTTTCTGTGCAAGTTCTGCACCAGTACCAATAGTGCATCCCTCTGGTAATTTTACATCCTTACCGTCAACTCTTATATCCATAGGTTCTTCCGCATCAGGTCTATAGAAGAATGTATGATCAGCATATCTTCTTTCTATATCTTCAGCCTCCTATACAGCTTGCGGCTTAGGCTTCCTGTCATCGTATACTCCAGATGTATCAGTTGACTCAGTTGGGTTATCCATATTACTAAGAGTATCGGATTCACTCTATATATCTACATCCAACTTTTCTGGAAGATCTTCTATGTTTAAGGTTCCGTTATCATCGTATTTCTTAGGTAATACTTCTGGTTCTTCGTGCTCTAAAGGACTTTCTATATTGAGTGTATCTTCTGCATCCATATCTTTAGGATCAAGAACCTACACAGTCTTACCTTCTTTATTGTCATCCTCTGGATTAACGTCAGGAAAGTCCTGGTCATCCTAAATTTGCTCAACATTAAGACCAGTATCAGCAATTGTCTTATCTGGAGTTAAGTCTGGAGAATCATTATCATCTTCCCCTTCTGGTTCCTCATCTTCTTGCACATCAGACTATTCTGGCTATGTTTCCGTATTGTCCTAAACACCTGTATCTGTACTATTCTACTAAGCTTCTTGAGACTTCTCTGGCTTTACAGTTACAGTTCCGTCTCCATTAATTGTTACATTATCTGGTACAGGTGGTAATTCGTCGCTATCATCATCTTTCTCGTCTGTAAAATCAGTAGAATCAGACTATTCTTCATCTTTAGCCTTCTATTTCTACTGCTTCTCTCTAAGTTTCTGCTGCTGTTTATCTTCAGCAGGACTCATACCCAAAGCCTCTTCGAGATTTCTTTCATTTTCTGTAGAACCTTGCTGAGAGTTATCCATAGCTGCATCAAGCTCAGATGTGTCAAGCACAGACTTATCCTAAGATATTGGCTGAACATTCATATCTTCAGCTTCTTTCTCAACATCTGGGCTCTTAGGCTCACCAGCAAGATCTTTGATTCTCTGAGTTACTTCTTCGTCAGCAGTACCTTCCTAAGCTTGCTAAACATCATCTGGTGTAAGTGGCCTTTCTTGATCCCATTCTCTACGAGCTATACGCATACGATTCTTTTTGTCAGCAAGAACTGAACCAATAAGATCTCTAGCTGCCTCTCTTTCCATATCAGTAAGATGAGAAATATCATCCATACTCATATTTGATATATCGTCATTACCTTCAATCTTGTCTCTTAGCTCTGCATATTTCTTAGATAATTCTTTTATAGCTCTTCTTTTCTTGTTCTACTCATTCAAGTATGCAGCTCTTATCTATGCTTCAGTTGGAGCTTGTTTACCTTGCTCTTGATATAAACCCTATACCTTTTTAGTGAACTCGGACTTTTGCTCATCGGACAATTCGCTCCAGTTCTATTCTCTTCTAGAAAAATATACAGATCTAGGATCAACCTATCCTGTAGTAAATGCTACAGACATTGGCTTTAGCACATTGAATAAAGCGTCGTTTATAAGAAATGCCTAATAAGCCTTGTCTATTTCATCCTGGTTATCAAAGTCCTAGTAATCCTTAAAGATTGAGTCATATGTTATCTTTTTGTGCTATTTCTTCTTGTCGCTTATAGAAGCATTTAGCAGATCAACTTTTTCGTTGTATGCTAATATCTCTTTAGAATTCTCTACTTTATTCTTTCTGTTCTATATAAGCTTATCAAGGTAATCAATCATACCTGTAAGCTTGTCGGTATTGATATCTGTTCCTGTTTCATTAGATATTAACTAAAGTCTTCTTTTTTGATCCTTTAAATCTTTAGCCAACTTCTAAGCTGCCTTATACTCTCTATAGCTGAATATTGATTCAAGTCTAGACTATGTATACTCTTTCTCTGGATCAACCTTGAACTCATCGCGCTCATTCATTGCGTTTTCGATAGCCTTATCCAAAGACGTTCTTTGTGAATCGTCTTCATAATAGCTTTCATTCTTATCGATCCACTCTTGACCAGCTTTCTTTCCTTCTTCAGAGTTCTTGAATTGATTTCTTCTAGCGTTTATAGATTCATTAAACTTCTGGTAATCCTGCTTTATTTTATTGATAATATTAAACAGCGCCGGATTGTTCTCCTATGTAGCATTTTCGTAATCCTGTACAGTCTTATTTATTATAGAATCAATGTTGTTTCTAGCTTTCTCGGAATCTTTTGCTGCGTTATTAGAATCTATCATGACTCTAGTAGCCGCTTGTACGAGCTATTTATGATCTTCACTATTTCTAGAAATGTTTAGATCTTTCATAGACTGTTCAAGGTTCTTGTTGTTGTATGCGAACCACGCGGCATTAAGAAGCTCTTTATCATTCTCTATGTAACTATCTGAGCCGTCTTGTAGCAAAGAACCCTTGTACTTTTTCATATCATCAAGAGATGTCTATAGTCTATCTTTATTTACGCCAGCTCTACTAAATGCGTCAAAGAATATTCCTACATGATCATTATCTTGTGCGAGTTGATAATTATTAGCAGCTATACTGCGAATAACATTATCATTTCTAAGCTATGCTACAGTGTTTCTTAAGCTATACTTATCGCTTGAACTAAAAGGGCTAGTACTACCTTCTCTGTATGGAGTTAATAAGTTTTTAACATTATGAGGAATTCTGAACAGCAATCCTGTCATAGCTCCTATTTCCATTGACCTTCTTAACTCTGCATCACCATTATCTGGGTCTCCAGATGATATTCCAAGATAAGCTGCTGCAGCATCTGCGTTTAAGAACTGGTTATCAAATACACTTGGCAAATAAAAAGAAGACTCACCTGTTGAGTAATTATCATATTCTCCTCTTCCAAATCTAGATGTAAGTAACTACTGTCTACCTTCTTCAAGAGCCTCGGATGTAGCAAGAGGGAATGCTCTTTCAAATTTCTTTGCAAGATATTTTGAACCATGAACAAATTTAAGTCTATCGCCTATATTGCTAAATTTACTCATAGCAACTCTATCTATAGCATTGTCTATGACTCCTGTAGCAGCAGCTTTTGTAGCCTTGTCTAATACCTAATCCTATATATACATCTTTGGAGCTCTAGAAAACACGTTGTTAGCAGCCTTAGATATCACTCCTCTCGTATAATCCATAAAAGGTAAAGCTTGTAAATAATCCTCGAACGCCATTGCGTTGTTATCATTTATAAGCTTAGCTAAACCCTTTCTAGAGTCCACTTTAATCTTATCGAAGTTAGCATCACCTGTAGGTATATTGTAAGCTAATGCGAGCTTTACTTTTTCGAGCTAATCAAGATCTTTTGAATCTACGCCTATACGCTTAGAATACTAATCGACGGCATTAAACACCTTGTTAAAATCTACATCTGTTTTATATGAAGAATCCAAAACTCTTTGTGCTAAAGCATTTATAGCTTCACCATTAGTCTCCGACTAGCGCATTTGTTTTGTCCAATACATTCCAGCTGCAGCAGTAGAACCACCTATTATTTTTCTAGCAGTTTCTACTCTACTTAATGCATTAGCAACCTGCTCTGCATTTTCTGCAGAATTAAAAGCTTTTGCCATATCTTCAGCAGTAAGTACAGCGCCTAGTCCAGGAATCTTTCTAGTAAGAAATTTAACGGCTGCTTTTGTAGCTAATGCACCACCAGCATTAGTTGCTATCATTCCTGCGAAACTTGCAGCATCGCTATATGATGTACCTATCTCTGGTATTGAATAACCCCATTGTGTAGGGTCAATAATAGAACCAATCAAACCACCTCTATTCTGATTCTAAAGGTCTCTAAATTCCGGATTAATCTTCTTAGGATCAAATAGCCAATTACCATTTTTATATTGATTTATGGCTGATCTTAACGAAATCTCCTTCTTGCTCTACTCTCTGTCAAGATCAGTTTTTAAGGCATTTATCTTTGTCTACAATAATTGCGATCCATTTTTTGTTGAATATCCTTCAAATAAATTATCGTAATTACTAGTACCACTCTTTATGGCACGTTTAATAAATGTTCCATTTTTATCGCCACCAATTGCCTAAGGAAGAACCTTGCCTATAGCGTTCTGTGTAGTAAGTGCTATATTCTCAAGGCCTTCAGATAATGTACCGGCTGTATATTTTAATGCATTATTTATAGTACCAAGAATACCATTGATATTAAACTACTAATGAGTTACTAATGTATTATCTTTAAGAGCAGCCAAATAATCGCTAGCACCAGCTTTATTTGTATCGTAGAATAAATCTAAAAATACGTCGTCATTCTTATGCTGTTTAAAGAAATCCTGGTATTTCTTAACTTGGTCATCTACCTTTATAATAGCATCCTATAATTGTCTAGTCTATTCCTTTGAGGCGTATCCATGACTCTTAAAGGCTTTGTATTGATTTATGAGATCTTCTCTCTGTTTTAGAAGATTATTGTAGTCCTAAGCTACTTTTAAAGAACTCTATTGAAAAGTAACATTATCAAGTTCTTTTTCTTTAGAGTCTACATAGGCTCCATACCCCTTTTCGAATGTAAGCCTATACATATCCTTGAAAGAGAATTTATCCCATCTCTCTTTCATCTTACTTAAGTCCCAAGAATCTCCTAAAAGGAAATCACCAAGAGAACCACTATTGTCTTCTTCTGTGTCTACAACAGCTTTACCCTGTTTATCCAGCGTAGTATACGCAGGGAATGTCATATTGTTAAAATCGCTGACATCTGTATAGGCGCCCATACTCCCCTCAACATAAGGAGCGGCGTAGTCAGCACTTCTTTGTGCTATACTACGCTGTAAATCCTACGCTATCTAAGCTCCTCTACTATACGCCTAGTTGTATGTAAACGTCTTTTTATTTTTATTTGCCATAATATTTTATTAATCTATCATTAATGAAGAATTTTGTGCATCATTAGCCATCTTAAATGCGGCACTTTGTCCAAACTTTGCCTTGTTTATATCATCGTTGAATTCACCAATTTTAAACCCGCCGTTGTTCTGGATTGTCCTTGTCATAGGTATCTAATAATATGTAGCAGATCCAACTTTTTCTTTCTTTGTTACAGGCTTAGATGTTGCATCAAATGCATCAAGACCAAGTTCTGATGCTATCCTTGCTTTATCGTTATCAGAAGTAGCTCCCATTGATACACAGAACTCACTGAATTGTTTGCCAGTAATTGTAACGTGTCCAGCTATATCGAACTACTTATGTTTGCCTGGTATCCATCCAGCATTAAGATCTTCGTTTACAAGAGCTCCTCTACCAGCTGCTCCACTCTTAAGCCATCTATCAAACTTACGCATTGTCGTTGCATATCTAAGTCTCTTGTTACCTGTAACATTTATTCTTCTAATCGGAGAATATCTTAAGTTAGAGTCTTTAAGATTTACAGCAAGGTGTTTATTCTGCATTAGTTCAAATTGCTATGGTTTTTCTGTTCCTGCAAACTTATTTAAAAGCACCTTGTGTTCAGAGGAGCCACCAGTTGGCTTGTACATATATCCACTATACTGTTTATCGGCAGCCTAAGCAAGTTTCTTTGGATCATTGAATGTTCCAACATTTGTATAGCTTGCATAGCCATCTGCGTTCAAAAGTCTTCTAGATGGCTAATATTGTCCATATTCATCAATCTGTACAAGACCATTCTTCATAAGAGAATTAGGATTAACTTCAGCCTACTTAATGGCATTATTCCACCATGCGGCATGATCTCTTCCCTGTTTTCTCTATGCAGCAGAAAGTTTTGTGTTATTAGCTCTGTCTTGCCAATACTTAGATACTCTCTACATAGTGCCAAATAAGTTTGTCATAACCTAGCTATCCTTCTATCTCTATGACGTTCTTTCAGATCTAGTAGACCACTATAATGGAGATTGCTGTCCATTTGCACCAGAGTTATCCGCGCCTCTAGCTGCGGCAATATCACGCTAATTCTTCCTATTAAGCTCATTCTCACTATGCTGAAACGCTCTCTGTTTAGCAGCTTCTGCAGCCTGGAATCTCTGATCATTAAGATGTATCTAAACTTGATCTGGACGTCTATCAATCTATGTATACTCTCTGTTACGATTAATAATATCAGCCTTAAGTGCGTCTATGTCACCTCCGTACATATCAAGATAATATCTTCCTAAATCAGATTTCGCCATATCTTTTATATTTGCATCAAGAATCTACTACATCTTCTTTGGGGATTTAGAATATACTTGATACATTCCTCCGGTCTTCTTGGTAGCCTCGTCATCGTACTCAAGCTACATGTTGTCAAACAGATTACTTGTCCAGTCCTTAAGGCTAGAATACTTAGATGGGGCTTCTCTAGTCCACATGCCATCTGTAGAAGGATCCCATGTTTCAAGTGTCTTACCACCCAATACAAACTTCTCGAATTCTGGATCATATGTACCATTGCGCATAGCCTCTGCTCTATATCTCTGATAAGTCTTCATTGACTCATTCTAAGCTTTAAGGTTAGCTATTTCAGCGTATGGTCTTTCTCTGATAATCTTTGCTATATAAGCTCTACCTTCTGCTGATCTAAGTGGATCTATGCCATTCTAATAGAGATAATCTAATCCTTTATTAACAGCTCCCCTTGTGATATCATAAAACTCTTTATTTACATTAGCATTAGGCCCATATAATTCTCCGAATTCCTTAGCGAACTCTTTCTATTCTTGTACAGCCTAATTGTATTGTTCTCTTGCAGCACTAATGTACTATGACATCATGTTGCTGTCCAGTAGATCGATTATAGGCACCGCTACTGGTTCGTCATACATTCCTATCATTTTCTCAATCTTAAGCTAGTTATATTATATGGGTTATAATCAAATACACTTCCAGCCCATGTTGGCAAGAATAATCCATTAGGACCAAATCCTCCAGTATAATCGCTAGAGAAATTAATTCTCTCATACGGTGTACCAAAAGCACCTCTTTGATACTATTCTTTTGATTTTGCCCAATTTCTAGTATATTTTGCAGAATCAGCAACCTTGTCAGGATCTATGTACCAGTACTTGCCGTATGGCGCTTTTAAATTATTTAAAGAATAGTCGCCATATTTTAAATCAAGCACTCCTCTGTTTACTCCTATGCCCTAATAAGGTATATTAGGCGATCCAGAAAACAGCTAATACTGACTAGGTGTCCAACCTGGAGCTATGTTTTTATAATTAATAGAAGTTGATCCAGATGCATTGCTTGCTTTGTTTGTAGATCCACTTGCTGCTGCACCTGCACCTATACCGTATATAGTTTTTAATGCTTCTTTCTTGTTATCTATATCCTACTGATATATATCAAGTATGTCTCCATACTGCTTGTTTTTAATGCGCTGTGACAGCCATTTCTGACCAATAAGACCAAGATTAGATAAGTGCGTTTCAATACCCTTAGTCTTAGCACCGTGTGCTCTATTGTAAGCCTCCCATCCGTATTGGTTAGACTGCTGTAATCTCTGTGCATCGCTATCACCAAGTCTAGCAGCCATCTCAGCATAAGCATTTCTGTATGCAGCGTTCTTTTCCTGCACATTCATGAGCGCATCAGCAACGTTTCTCTAATTACCCAAAGCTAATGCTACTCTATTAGCCTATCTCTGACCACCTGTATAACCTCCAGAATTAGCAAGCTAATAAGCAGCCTGTCTATCTTGTGCGTATAACTTTTCAAGAACAGGATTAGCTGACACTCTATTACCAGCCATTGTCTGTAAGGCTATTGGTGCATATCTATTAGCTGCATATATATTTGGCATTACAGGGTTTTCTCTACGCCAATGATTAAGCATCTATGTTTCAAGCAGTGCAGGAAATGCATATCCTAAGTCAAGCGTAGAATTAGATACTTTTCCCTTACCTGATTTAGACCAACTAGAAATTGCCTATTTTGTTTTATCCCATAAGCTTTTACCGTTATCAAACCTATCTTTTCCACAATTGTGTTTAATCTAGGCAGCGTAATTTTCGATCTAATGCTATTTCTCTTGTCTATCTGTAATATTCTTCATAGCCTACAAAATAGGGGCTTTAGCGCGATCTAATTGATTCCTCTAAAGTTCCATCGTCTACTTTGATAAAGAGCTAAGATCGGATTTCTTACCTGCTCTTTTTTCAATATCATTATACATCTAAAGCTTAGCTGTCAACGGGGCTACTTGGTCAGAAAACTTCATTCCATTGCTCCAGTCTATATCGTTACCAGCTATAACATTATCATCATCTCTTCTAACAGAGCTAGGCTAATTATCAACCCCAACCTTACCCTTCGTTACAAGAGTGCCGGCACCATTTGTGTAATCTATAATAGACTCTCCTTTACCGACCAAACTATTAACCGGACCAGCCTAATAACCATTAGGTGTCCATACTTTATTTCCCTTTAACATATCTTGGTTTTCTTAAATCTTTTCCTCGGTTAGCATATAATACATCATCATATGTGTTACCATTGTCTAAATAATATTGCTGTGTAAGACCTTCTGTTGCAGCTGATGATTGATTAACCTAGTTAACAAGATTAACCTTCTATTGTGCGTTAAATATCTTTCTACGCTATCTTTCTCTAGCTTTTTTACTTCCAAACAAGCCTCCAAATAATCCTGTAATAGCTCCAACTGCTCCTCCTATAAGCGTACCAACACCAGGTATAGCTGAGCCTATAGCAGCTCCTGCAGCAGCTCCAGATCCAACCATTCCCAATGTCGCGTTTTTATTTGACTTAGATATATCATCCATGGCTTTCTGCCTGTTGACATCATTCTATGCTTGGTAATTTACACCGAATGCCTAATCTGTTCTTTGTCCAGAATAAGCCATAAGTTCATCTGTTCCTTTTACTGCGTTCTGCATGGAATTATATCCCTGTATCATTCCTATTGTTCCATTAACAGCTCCACTTACAGTACCAGCGCTTATTCCGCCTCCTCCGGCTGCCTAAACTCCGCCTTTTGGATTCCATCTTGAAGCCGGTGTTTGTCCAATATTAAATGATGCACTAGAACTTCCTGCTCCAGCTATAGCTGATCCAGCAGGAGCGTTACCGCCAATCATGCTTGTAAGATCATTAGCTTGATACTATTGTCCAAAACCAACTTTTGAATCTATGCCATTATTGAATTTTGGCATATTGTTTATCTTCTTTCTCTACTTTAACTCCATGACTGTCTATATTTTGTTATTATATATTGTATTGCAGTAGCTGGATTTGGTTTAATATCTTCTATACTACAAATCATGACCTTGCCTCTAGCTCTATTGCCAAATAATCCATCAGCCCTAGGTATGGCAAATCTATGATTATTTTCTCTAAGTGTTATCTGTTCTTCGAGATTAGATTCTATCTTCTAAGACTCAGTCTGCCATACATATTTATGATTCTTTGAGAAGTAATCATCCTAATCAGATATTGTTGCCTACAACTATAGATTTTCGTATGTAACAATCTCTTGATTATCAAACACCTTTGTAACAAGCGGCTATTGAGCAACAACATATTTAACGTAACTTGAAAGCAACTGTTGAGTTGTTGATTTAGGTGATCCATCAAGGTAGTCGTACTAATACGCGCATACTGTATCGTTTTTCTTTATAAGATATTCTCCATTAAAGAACTATATAGCTCCATCGAATGGTATTGTTAATGTCGATGTAAACTTGCCAAGCATTTCATTGTATACGATTTGCATATCATTGTTCAAAACATTGAATACAACTTCATTGTATCTATTGTTGTAGAATACCTTAAAGTTGTTGTCTTTTTTATACTTGTTCAATATATTCTATACTTTACCTTGTTTTGAAAGCTATGTTACGCTCTATCCATCGAATAAACATATTACATTATTATGACTATCAAACCAATACAAACCACCGGTAGTACATGCCTCACAGAACTGCTGTTTATGCATTCCGTAAGTATTACTATAGTAGTCATATCTATCAAGTACCCCTCCAGTTCCGAGTACTATGTTTTGTCCGGAATTATCTGTAGCAACACTACGATCATTAACACTGAGTACACCAAATGATTGTTCCTGGCAAAATGTAAGAACATTCTTAAATGTACATATATCGGTTATAGGACCATACTCCTAATCAACATCTATAAAGTTAGAGCTTCTAAACTTACACCAACTATCTATAATTTCATCATTCTGTTTTAAATCAGAATAATATACCCTAGTGTCTATTGTCTTATTATAATCTTGCGGATTAAGATCATCGTACACAGCAAGTGGTATACTGGTATTCTGTACACTATATATAGAATTGTAAACGTATTCTGGTTCCTTCTGTACGTAAGCTTCTGTTATCTCGCATGGCTCAGCCTGTATAAATGATGCGTAATTATCTCTTGCATTAGAGCCGAATGTCCATCCATATTGGAATTTGCACCATATGTTTGACTCTGTTGGTATAGAGTATGTTATCATATGTGTATTAGGGAAATCAAGACTATTTTCTCCCTTATATGCTCCATACACTTTATGCATAGAGGTGTACTCGAATGTCTCTACGTGACAATCTCCATCAAATACTGTATTCCATTTGTTTTTAGACTCGAAGTAGTTACCGTCTCCGTAATATATATTTGTGAGTCTATTTGTAAACGAATATCCACCATAAGGGGTTATTTGCTATCTAAGATTGGTTAAGTATGTTCCAAGTAGAGTTGGTCTAATTATCTTGAATATTTCACCAATTTCACTAGGTTCAGTCTAAGGTGCCTCCTGTTTAAAACTATCGTAATAATTACCATTCTCTGGATAATAATAAGAAACTGCACCAGCTGTACCTTTTTCTTTATACCAGCAACTCAACAATAAACATTTTCCTCCAGTTCCAAAGCATGCGTTTTTGTTGCCATGCGTACCAGTTCCATCATTTTTAAATCCGCCATTATAATTACCAAACGATGCAAATATATTACCATTAGTATCATTACAAATACCGCCGGTAATCATATTTGTAAATAGTGCCCCGCCAGCAGAAACTGCATAATTAGTATAAGCTTTTGATGACATCTATTCATCATTATCTTTATTAAAGTTTCTTTTGAATGCCTAATCCCATTTTATTTGGTCAACTAACTAAAAGTCCTATATATAGTTTGTTTTCTAAACAGTATTAAACCACCAATCACCAGGATCAGGACGCCTATTGATAATGAATTCGTATGGCTGAACACTCTATTCGTATAATTTTATATAAGCAAAAGCTTTCTGTATTATAAATTTACCAGATTTTTCCTATCTTTTATCCGCAGACTCATTATCATTATTATATAGTCTGTCAAAGTTTAAGATACAATCTTTAATTAATGCATATGAATATGGTCTATCGTTTCCAAGTCCACCAATGCTTCCCGGATTTCTCGTTTTATGTGATTGAGGGTTCACATTATAAAAATAACTTGGATTATATGGTGTATCTAAATAGCATATTTCACTAGTTTTTGGATCATAATAACCCCTTTCTATAGTTAGGTTATTAACATAAATATCTCCTCTTGCATCACCATCATCATTTCTTCCAGTAAACAACTCGACGGCACAGTTTGATATACATGGTATTATAAATTTAAAATTTTTCCTTCCGTTGAAACCAGTCAAACTTCCGTAATCTGTATTATAACTTCCATTTCTAGGTGAATCATACTAATCGTCAGCGAATTTATAGTCGCCCCTGGCTCCAAATAAAAAGGACTATTTTTGCAGATAATATTTTTTATCTTTCGTAAATTGCTTAAACGATTCTGGTTGATAACAAATTTCCTTTGAAACAAATTGTAATAATTTGTCATTATCTATGTTCGTCATGCATTGGGATGTAAGATCATCTCCGTTCCAAACAAGCTAATTATGAACATTATAACCTTCTATAAACTTATTTGTTGTCAAAAATCCTGTTGGACAAAACATGTGGTATTTTGTTACCTCATACTCATCATTATCACCCTCATACGATCTACTATACGCATTAGACACAGGAGAACTAAGTACACCCTGTGATATTGTAGCAATATCTGATTCGTGTCTAGCGCATCTAACTATCTGATAACCAGTACAGCCTTCTGGTAAACTTTTTACCATAAACTGTATTCCTAGATTTCTGATAACTAGTTCGTAACGTTTACCATTAACGATAGTATTGGATGACATCAACTAGAAACCTTCTTCGGTGACATTTGGTGTTCTTATATCGGCAATCCACTTAACTGGAGACGCTTGGCAATATTTGTCGTACAAAACAATTCCGTAACGATAAATCTCATTTCGCCTAAGCGACTTTATCAACCATGTATTGTTATTTATTCCTGGATCAAATTCTGCTTTCTCTATTATTGATGGTTTAAAATCTTTATCAATGTAGAAAACATTGTTCTGCTATACGTTTTCTTTTTGAGAATAATTGTATAATGTTCCTATCTTTCTTGTATTATTTTCTTTTACACAAGAATCTTCTACCTAAGAAGAAATAACAAATCTCCATTCTATATTTTTACCAGATCCTCCGACCCATCTATATTTTGAGTCGAATACAAAATTAGCAGAATACAATGAAGCTTCTTTATTTATGTCATTATAAGTGTCATCATAACAATCGTGATTAAATGGAGGAACGGCAACAGAGTCGTCTTCTATGTCTTTATTGTGCGCATCTATTTTAAATACATTATCACCATTAATATCTTTTACGATACTTGTATTTTCGTAATTAAATCTAAATGCTCTCGCATCCCATTTATCGAAATCTTTAATAGTCGTCTGTATTGTCTTTGTGTTTGCGGCGAATAGAAAACCATCTTTAGATGCTAATGAGTTAGGTATTATTCTAACCCCTTGTAACGAATTCAATTCTTCAACACTAATCTATTCTATTGGATCGTTACCAACATCGTTTATAATTAATTCCGAAGCATTGTATTCATCAAAGTTTACTTTAGCATCATATATTACAGATACGATTGGCATCTATCCATTTTGCGTATACTGTACTCTAAATACTTTAATGTAATCAAGATGCCAATAATTGCTAGGAATTTGTATAGATATCTTTACTCCGCAATTTGATTGCGCACCCTATTTACCTCCGCACTTTACATATTTGTTATCGAAATCATAATTGCCAATTGGTATTTGCTAACATTGTATAGATGCTCCTGTATGTATTCCGTATCTATTGTATAACTGATAGCAATAACTTACAACACCAAATTCTATCTTTCCTGGCACATACTCTTCAAATACCGGTGGCTTGCAAATAGCTTCTGGATAAGAGAGACATTTATCAAGATCAGTATACACAAAACTCTTATCTCGGCTATTTATATTAAAAACCATTATCGGATGTTTAGAGTCAGCCAAGTATAGCTTAATATTGTTTTCGCTCTCATAATTAAGCTGAATATCAAATACGTCTGGATATTTCTCTCCATCATCTAATGGTAACAATGGTGCGTCTACAACAAGTCTACTCTTTTGTATGTTATTAAAGTCCTAATCATGAACAGTTCCGCCTATTGCGTTTTTAAAACTATAGATCTTGAGTCTATTTTCACTTTCGTCAACACAAACAATTACTCCATAATCTCTTATTGAACCAGTAGCAACAACTTTGTTACCTTCACCAGCAAATGATCCAGCTAGTTTTACGCCCTAGACTGGCATCAGTGATCCATGTCTATTATCTCTGCCTTCTCCACCTCTGTATGACGATATTTTTATATTTCTAGCATCAATATACTAGTTTGTAGCAACAACAGAAAGATCATCATCACTATTTAATCCTCCTGCAAAACTATTAATCTGTGGTTCAGTATTAGTATCCATAGCAATAATCGTTAAAGTTTAACTATTTCTTTCCAGTGTTATTGAAGAAGTTCTCGTCATCGTCCCACTCTGGTATAAGCTTAGTCCACTCGTTCTTAATAGTAAGCATTTCGCTTTCGTTTGGCATCATTGCTTCAGCGTAAGCCTGGTTTCTATAGAAGTTCCACTGCTGCTATATATAAAAGTATGTGTTCTAATTATATCTGGCTTTTCCACCAAGTGATCCTCTAAGGAATTTTGGAAAGCTTAACTTCATCATTACATACCAATATATAGCTTCCTAATATGAAGCTAAGTCTGGGATAAGTGGGTAACCCCTTTCGTCTGTAGCTATTGCTTTGTATGACAATTTAACGAAACCCTTGTCTTTATTAAAGACTATCCAACCTGGTTTAATCCAGTATGTAGGGACATCCGTCTTATGGTCTCTAATAGCATCCATTAGTGCAGTGCTACCATTAATACCAAGAAGCTACGATCTATGCGTAATCAACGGTACGCTAGCCGGCTATTCTGGATGATGGTGGTGCATATGTTTTGTATCAGCTTTAGACTTAAATGAACTTTCATCTTTTAGTGCCTATACCCAATTTGTTCCATTGTTTGAATAGGCTACAGTTGTCAATGATTCTAAGTCTTCTGGTATTGGAACTTGATGTTCGTGTATTTCAAATATTGGGACACCATCTTCACCAGACTCTTTCTATACATACTATACAGGGGCACCAATTTTTTCAACAGCTTCAAAGATCCATTCTCGTATATCTGTAATACGCATGTTCTTTTCTTGCATGTTTGAGTCAGCCATAATTTTAGCTATAACTGACTCACATTTTGTATACTTGTATATCATCTATATTTATATAATCTTGTTTATTAAATATAAGTTGAGCAAGGTGCCTTTTGTTTTCCCTAACCATACATAGCTAGTATTTATATCTATCAGAAAACATTCTGGGTATTTTCGACCAATATAATCTATATTTATATCCATTAGAGTGCTCATTTAAATGATAAACCCTTTTGCCTACATCTTTAGTTGATTTATAATCTGTAGACAACGACTAACCAGAGTAGCTCTTAGGTTTATATTTTACTATACATATAGTGCCTAGCCCATAAGGCATTTTAAAGGGCTGTGAACGCTCTAAAATCTCTTCCTTGACAACTTTATTAAATTCGTCTATAATGCGCTTATATCGCGCGTAATTAAGCTCTACATCGTTCTTTTTAATGTAGTCTCTATATATATCAGCTATTGTGTAGCTTTTCTTATTCTTCCTTATCTTGAGGACCATTTGGTTTAACACTTGCTAATGTTGAATTATTGCTATCGTCACTAGGCCTTTTAAGCATAAACGCTAATTCGTTGGTCATTATAGCTCTTTTTATATCTGGTATCATCCACCCAGGTATTATTATATCATCTTCACTACCAGCTGTTTGCGTTGGATCAAATATTCCTGTAACGTATATATATTTAAAATTTTCCACGCCATCACCATCAACGTATATATACTAGTCGTCAAACCAACATATTGGCTCATTGTATGTATATCTCCTAAAGTTGTGATAATGTTTTCTAGACTTATTCATAATCTAGATAACGCAACCGCTAATATCTGTAACATTAACTATGTCGTCGCTGCTATCTTCCATTGTGTACAGTTTCTTTTTTGTTCTCTTTCTTGTACTACAATAGCAGCAACAAGAGTCCTCTGATCCAGGAGTAGGATCATCTATAAGCTCAAGTGGTCCAATAGTTGATAGCTAACTATCATCTGGATCTTCGTCATCTCCGGTTTCAGAATCTTTATCATTCTACTTCTTAGACAAATAGGCCTTATACTACATTATCCAAGACAAGATCTAATCCCTAGACATATCCTCACTCTCGCTTATGTTGTTATTTCGTACAATAAGAAGTATGTCATCTATCAATGTACGAGCTGAGAATGTTTTCATATTGCTTCTATTATTCTTATACTATCTTCTTTAAGTATATCATTTGTATTATGTATCTTATATTTATACACGTCTTTCTTTTTCCAGTCAAATGTTATCAATCTCTTAAAGAAGTTCTTTTTGTTCTTATATTCTCTATGCTTATAAATGTAGAGGTACTAAGTATTCTATACATCTAACTTAATATTAACACTATCTTTACCGATTGTATAGTATACTTTAGTTAGGTCGTTATACTGTAAACTATCTTTGTAAACAGAGTCTTTAAGTATAGTTATAATATTACCCCCTACCCCCTTACTTTTATTAACGTTTATAATCTGCTTCTGAGTTGCTGCTACCTAAATTTCTTTACTCTTTAGCTTTTCTACTTTGCGTACAGAATCCAACTACTATACAAGCTTATCGTTATAATCTTTAAGCTTTTTCATATCTAGCCTTAAAACACCAGAAGCCTACTAGGCACCATTTAAGGCATCCTAATAGGCTTCGATGTTATTATTAGCCATTTTGAGCTCCTCTGAGAGCCTATTAGCTTTGTTGTGGTAGAATATACCAGACGCTAAACAAAAGGCTATTAGAAGCCCAGCAATGGCGTTAAGCAGCGTTTTGTAGTTGTTCTTTATCTTGTTTAATATCTACTACATCAGCATTACTTTCATTATTATTCAAATATTCTTTTAAATATGTTTTTATCTCACCAAATTTACCTTGTATGTAAATAGATACTCCATAGATACTAGCTGAATAAACTAATGTTTGGGCTACAAACCCTAGTACACCTGTGGAGATTTCACCCTACTATAAATACTGTACCCAGGTGAGAACCTAACCGCTCAAGAACGCGAGACACGCGGTTGAATATTGGATCTTCTCGCGCCATGTTCCTGTTACTTTGCTCATTTTATCTCAATAGTTACCTTCCCTTTAGCACAAGCGTCCTTTATAATTGGATAAAACTTTGCTATGGTAGCTCTTGAGTTAAGGACCATTCCAACCTTTTTATTTTCACCAAGCAGTAAACAACCTTCGGTATGATCACTTGAATTTCCAGAGTGTATACGAATGCCTTCAAATGAGGGTACATTCATAAGCTGTGGTGTATACTTTTTGAATCTAGGTGAATAGGTCCACTTAATCTCGTATGTTCCGTACGGAATAGCTGTCTTCCCTTTTACTTTCTTTTCGCCATTATCAAACTTACCACTTTTATTAGTATCCCTTACAGTGTCCTCTAATGTATCGCAAAAATATTTGCCATCAATATATAGCTTTCCAATTGTGTATGTTTGACGTAAGGCGATTCTATTTAATGTTAATTTCATAATTATGCTTTATATAATGCCTTTGCCGTAATTGTATAAGGCGTTACATCATTTTTGTCTTTTCGCAAATATTTCGCATCATTACTATCTACGGTTGGCAATGTGTTTATTGTGGTCTGTATATTTGTAATATTATTCTATACAGATTCAATTGTTGTAGACATATTGGTTATCTGGCTCTATAATTGCTATATCGTAGTTTGTAAGTTCGTAATAGTCTACTACAGCTGGTTTACCTATGTCTAATTAGCCTTTTTATCTAATTCAGTTTGTGTGGCATTCGATACAGGCTTATCTGCATCTGATGTATTATCAACATCGCTAAGCCCAACCTAAGCTTTAGTTACCTTATGAGGGTTATGATAATCTGAGATATGATTATTAAGGTTTGATGTAATAGCTGCCTCGGCTTCTTTAGCACGCTTTATTTCGGCATCTAAAGCCACTGTAGAACCCTAACCAGACTAAGTTATGCTATCCTTAATCTATTTGCATTCAGCCTCTCTAGCGACTCTTTCTGCATCCACTGCAGTATTTATGGCATTCTGCACACCTGTAAGCTTTACTCCTGCAGAAGATACTGATAAGAAGCTCTCTGACAATTGATCAACCTTAACATAAATCTTATGATTATTTACCTCTAGACCATTAGAGAATTCTGTTTCTTCGAGGAATTTAGAGTAGTCAAGCTTAGCAAGTTTGTAAGTACCATCGGCAAGAATATATGAGATACATAAAGCTGTAGAACCTACAGGATTACCAGCTTTAATTGTACCGTTATCATTAAGTGTGGCATTCATATCAAGAACATTGATGTCCTTAATAGATTGATCCTTAGCAATATCGATTGTTGCACCCTTAGCTTCTCCGTTAACCTAGAGCTAATATGATGCAGCTATAGTTGCGTCAGTAGATGTTACCTTAGATATTGTTATGCTGCCTAAGTTAGCCTATATAGCCTACTCTGCAGCCTTAGCTCTGTCAGACTCAGCTTTAATAGCTTTCGCTCTTTCTGATATCTCAGAGTTAAGATTACTTGTAATAGTATTCTCTGCACTTGTAGCCCTATTCTTCTCTGATGTAATCCTGTCTGAGAGATCATTCTCAGCTGTAGTGGCTCTACTAGTCTCTGCGCTCAGTAAAGATTTAATAGCGTCGTCTGCATCAGATCTACTCTTACTTTCCTGCTGTTCGGCAGCTTTTGCTCTATCAGATTCTGCTTTGATAGCTTTTTTCCTGTCTGATATTTCAGAGTTCAAGTTATCTGTAAGAGTACCTTCTGCAGTTATAGCTCTACTCTGCTCTGCTGTAATTCTATCTGAAAGTGCATTCTCAGCCGTAGTAGCCCTACTTGTTTCTGTAGCAATACTAGTTGAAAGCTTAGACTCTTCAGACTTAGCTCTACTAACCTCTGTATTAAGCAAATTTTTAATAGCATCATCAGCATCTGACCTATTCTTAACCTCCTGCTATTCAGCTTTCTTTGCTCTTGCAATCTCTGTATTGAGGTTGTTTGTCAAACCACTTTCAGCTGTCTTTGCTCTTGAGGCCTCGTCATCAATCTTGCTATCAAGTCTAGTAACTTCATCAGTCCTGTTGGTGATTTCAGCGTTGAGGTTATCAGTCAAAGTCTTTTCAGCCGCCTTAGCTCTTGAAGTCTCAGCATTGAGGTTGGTTATAATGGTTGTTTCAGCATTTGTAGCTCTAGTGGCTTCTGTCTCAATCTTGGTGTCAAGTCTTGATATCTCTGACTTTCTGTTTGTTATCTCAGCATTGAGATTAGTTGTTAAAACCTTCTCAGCTGCCTTTGCTCTACTAATTTCAGTATTAAGATTATTAGAGATAAGCCTCTCTGCATTCTCAGCTCTAGTCTATTCCTACTAGAGCTTAGCTTTAATAAGGTTATCTTCACTCTATCTTTCAGCTTTTTCCTTATTATCAGCTTCGATCCTAGCAAGCTTCTCTTTATCATCCGCGTCCTATCTAGCATCCTTCTCAGCATTAATGCTAACAGAAAGAGCTTCGTCTCCAGATATTCTATTGTTAGTCTCGATAGCAATATCGCTAGCATTTTTCTGTATAAGACCCCTGTTGTTCTTTTCTGAAGTTTCTGCCCTATTCTATTCTGCTGTTATAGCTTCTCTAATGCTAGCATCTTCATGTTTAGATCTACCTATTTCTGCTTTAAGATCCTCTGAAAGCTGCTTACCCTTGTCTCCAGGATAAGCAGTACTAGAGGTTTCTCCAAGCGCGAGAGATTGGCTTATTTCTACGTATCTTGTACCACTCCAACGATATGTTAAATTGGTATCTTGTGCTACATAGATCTTGCCATCTTCACCAGTTACTGGGAATGTGTTAAATGTACCATATTCAAGGACGTCATCAACATAAGAAGGAAGCTAATTAGCAGGAACTTTACCATTATCACTTAAGTTTGCGAAGTTCTATTGTACTTTATTCCAAAAGTACTGTACTCCGTCCTAATCTAAAAACTATTTCATAATTACAGTTTTAATATTTGTGACAAATTATCTATTGGAATAGGTTGTATTTCATCGTACTAATGTTTAACAGAATCATATTTATCATTCAGTGAATTCATGCCTGTTATAACCTAATCCTGCTTTGTTTTAAAGTATTTATTTATACTATTTTGCTTACCATCGTTGACATATGTTGTTGCAGAATCATCATATATCTATTCAGCTTCCGCTACAACTCCCTCAGTAGATGCACTAACAATCTTTCCGTATATTTTTAAATCTTCGTTATTTATTTCCATGATTCTTGTATATAATATTAGTTGAGTTTAATACCTAAATTAACACCTTTAGATGCATTTAAAACTTCACTTTCAAAACATTCTGGAACAGTATAATCGTCAATTGCAAGTATAATAGTATTTCCAAAAATTGCGGTTATGTATGTATTAGATTTTAAATCGTCATAACCATGTATTCTTTCTAACGCCTCATTTATAATATCGGAGGTAGAAATATTGCTAGAATATGTTTTTGGGAATGTTGTATTATTCTATATTTCTTGTCTAGGAAAAGTTATAGTGAAAGTAAGACCATGGTTATTTTCGCTTCTTAAATTTACAGATAAATAATTTTCTATCTGTACTGTTTTATTTTTAGGTAAATTAATAGAATTAATTTGTATAGAATAATTTAGATTATTATTAGAAGAAGAAAGCGAGTTTGAATATTTTATATTATAATTCTTACTATCTTCTTTATAAGAAAAACCTTTGTTCCAAAGACTTACGTTATCTTTATTTGTTTTTATATAAAATTGTCCACTATTTAGATAATATACAAACTCTGCTGTTTTTGTGTAGCAATGCTTAATATTTTTGACTCCATAAGACCAATTAGCATAACATATAGCATTATTCGAATTTGTTTTTACAATTGTTGCACCAGTTATTGCAAACGTCAGATCATTTGTACTATTAATAGTTGGCACAATTGATTTCTACGTATAATTATATGCACTATAATTCAATTCGATATCTTCCGCATCTTTAGTATTGTACCAGTTGTTATATATATCAATAGTTATAACAAAGTTACCATCACTATCAATAAATGACTCCTTTAATTTTTTACCATTTATAGTAGATGGGTCATCAGCGTGATTTTCTATATATTTTGCTAATGCGCTAAAATCTACACAAGTATATTCTTTTCCTGTTCCCCAATTATCGCCAGCAAACATTAAATATTCATTTTTCCCGCCGACATTACTATTCACAGCACCTCCAAGAAATCCTGCGTACTTCTTTTCATTTCCAACAACATGGTCGTTAACATATGTAGCACAATCAAGGTCTTTATTAGTATTCCATCCGAATGTAAATACAACCATATCACAGTTTTCTACTTTAACTCCTTTATACTAATGAATGAATGTAGACTGTCCGAAAAATTCGTAATTAGTTTCTTTGCCTAAAGGTGTTATAGATAATATTGTTTTAATTGTATCTGTATATGATGTATTTGCACTAATTGGTCTTACAGTAACTTTATTGCCATTTATAGAAGCATTAAAATGATCTCCATTTTGATTAACTATAGTATAGCCTACTTTATCAAAATTAGTTGTACTAATAATTTCTCCTGTAGATGCATTTTTTGTTATAACTTCAACACGATAGTAATATGTAAGAGCATTTGTATTCTCTGCTTCCCATGACAAAACCATAGGGGTTGTAGTCCATGTATTTCCGTCAGTAGAGAATTTAGGAACAATAAGCTATGTTGTGTCAACTTTAGGCTGAGTCCAGGAAACCTCAACAGTAGGTGTCTAAGACTAATCGTTGTTATAATAATATGTCTTGCTACCACTCTTAGATGAAGCTGTTACGTTTGCATCTACAGTTATAGTGTCAGTTATATCGCCAACCTTCTTTCTTGTGCCGAATGTTCCAGTCAATCCGTATGAGCCTGTTATATCTACAGAACCACCATCAGCTGGGAATGTAAACTGTGTTGGAGAAACTTCTATCCATCTATGTTCTTCGTTATCAGGGAATTCCTCAGATCTTCCTGGCTGAGTCCATGTTATTTCAGCTGTAGGTGTATCAAACTAGTTATTGTTGTAATAGTATGTTTTACTACCACTCTTTGGTTCCTAAGTTGAATTTGATTCTATAACTATGGTGTCAGTTATATCTCCAACTTTCTTTTCTGTTCCATAACTACCAGTTAAACCATATGAACCTGTAACATGTATGGTCCCACCATCAACAGATATCTATGAACTTTCTGGCTACACTCTAATCCATCTATGTTGCGCATCGTCAGGGAACTCTTCAGGCTTATTAGAAACAGTAATAGTCGCAGTATCTTCAATAGAGTCATTAACAACAACTTTATATGTTGCTGTTCCCTACTTATCTGCTATCACATATGGGCCTTCTATATGAGCTACGTTTGAACCGCTAACAATTGAGAAAACGGCAGATGCAACGTCTGCATTTTCTGGAGTAATCTCGTAAGCAAGCAGCTTTCTGTCTTCGACAATCATATCAAGGTCTGGAATATGCACACCTGTTGGGTCTATGGTATCAGATGACCACGTGTAATAGCATACAAGCTCATTTAATTCGTCTCCACCAATCATATAGTTTACGTGCTTATGTTGAGCCGCTAATTTCTATACAACCTCTTGTGCTGTTATATATTCTCCTGGTACACTGGTCTCACCTTCTATAAATGTACCATTATTTATCATATCAGCTTCCTGGTGGGTTATCTTTTCATTATTATGAGTATATATTTTTGGATCCGCACTTCTAGGTGCTAATCTTTTATAATTTAACATACAAGCCTCCTTCCTTATGATTCTTTATAAAAATGAGAAGCGCTTACAGTTTTATTATTCTTTGGACGTAATGTGCTACCAGAAGTTTCCCAAAGGCAAGACTAAGCTATATCTCCACCGATATTACTCTTCAAATCGTTAAGCAAGTTATCTACTTCAGACTTTGTATAATATCCGCTCAAATCAACAGTCTGATTAATCTTTTGCTGAACAATGCTGTTTATATAATTAGCGATGTTAGTGTCATTATTTACAAGCGTATCAATATTACCAGCCTACCACTTGCCTCCTTTATAAACAAGAATCTAACCTTCAGCAGCCTAAGGAAGTACAGCTGATGCATAATCTTCCAAAATGCCAACTGTTACAACGTCCTGTACATCAGCATCATTTGCATTCTCTGCAAGTTTAACGCTACCATACATCTTAGTTGTAGCATGTGGTATTCTAGCTTCACCATTAATAACAACATTGTTAAGAATTGTGTCACCATCAACTCTAAATTCACCTTCGCTCTTTATAAGATTATGGACTGTAAGTGTGTTGCAGTCAAGCTAAAGCGCTTTAAACACTCCGTTAACATCGAGGTCGTTACATACGATTTTGTGGTCTACTTCTAAACCAACAGGATTTCCATGAGCGGTAATCTTGTTGTAAACATCAAGCATACCATTGATTATCTGGTTGCCATTTACTGTACTATTACCCTTGGTTGTAGTATTTCCTTCTACAGTTGTATTACCCTCGAACAATACGTTTCCATGGAATGTAGCCTTATCAAACTCAGGATTAGCTCTGAAGTCATCAATCTTGTCATTGACGTCTTTAATAACCTCTTCTACAGTTTTCTTGTACTTTTCACTCCATACAGAAGTCGCATCAGTTACAATGCCTTCTGTGGATACGTTTACAAGCTTACCATATATCTGTACGTCTTCGTTTGCGTAATTCATAATTAATCGTTTTTAGTTTTAACATAAATTGTAGCTCCACCATGAGCCTTGTTTGCCTTTATTGGGTTAGGGCAACAGTAGTAGTATTTCTCATCATTATACTTCTTCTAAGGAGTTGTGAGAGGAATAGCAAATGTAGGGATCATGTTAGAGCCTACTCCAGCATTTATATTTGCAGCGTACTGAATAGGGCGTCTAGTAACAATCCATAAATACTGACCATCAATATCGTTTTCTACAGTAACACCCTTAGATAAATCTTTAGATTTAGTCAATAAATTAGTATCAACAAAACCAACACCAACCTTTGTAATATTCTCCTGATCATCGCTCTCAAATCCCTGATCATCACGATCGAAGTGATATTTGTAATCATCCTCCATTTCTTTAGAGAAAGGACGAACTGGCAGATAGCCAATGAAATCATAACCGCCACCAACAACAGTAACATTAAAGCTGGCCTTTACGCCGTTGTTCTTAGCAGTAGCTACTACGGTAGTGGAGTTTGTTTCATCTCGCTCAAATGAATGGATAGTACATGTATTCTGGTCTATTTCAATAACATCATCCTTCATTGGTGTAAGCTCAATAGTTTCATAAGGCCAATTGCTTGGATTATATTCTACTGTAGAGCCATTTTCAAGGTCAACCTCAATAATATACTTGTGGTCTCTTATATCTTTCTCACCAAGATTAAGCTTAGTATCTCCATACATAGTCAAATCTTTGGTCTTTATTCTCATTGCGATGATATTCTTATTCTCCATATCATCTGTGTCTACATCTACAGTTATATCGCCACTAGCACCTGTATTATCGTCAACAAGCTCAATTACCTCACCATAATCCATTGTGTATGTATGGAGATCTGTACGACCCCAACCTGGCTCATACATAATAGCCTGTACAATCAACTTGTATATTCCACAGAATACCTAATCCTTTGCAGGGAAATAACACTAAATAGCGTTAGCTTTAGGGAGAACTCTAGAATATGCTAAATATGTAAAGTCATCACAAGCACAGCAGTTTACGGCATCGTATGGCTTTCTATACTTTGGTGGCAATATACCAGGTCCTGCTGCAGGATTACAACCATGAGGGTCAAGCATACAGCGGAAGTCATGACTACAATAATAGTCATTGTGACAGCAGTCATGATGATCACAATGTGGCAATACATGATATTTTGGATGACCACACATATTCGTCATGTATCCACAACCATGTACATGCTTATCACATAGATGACAGCAATGTGTACAATCAAATGGAACATAATCGAGCATAGATGTGTTAATAAAATAACACTTAAGCTGTTTGATATTAGCTCTATCGTACGTACGTGGACCACGAAGTGTAAGATTTAATCTTATATCGTTTCCAATTCTAATTCTTTGCATATTATAATATGTGTTTAAAAACAAAAAGCCGAGATAGGGTAAGAACCCCACCCCGGCAATTAATTAAAAGTTTGCTTTATCGTAAGC
>ULWZ01000092.1_pt1 | contig 31527 bp, 25 predicted proteins | sample 1960811 | NCBI WGS metagenome assembly ULWZ01 (sample SAMEA4835825, study PRJEB28245) | human gut metagenome | biome: gut microbiome; material: fecal sample | place: Denmark | collected 2008 | reverse complement strand
ACAGAAAAATCATTTTTTATGACGTAAAATGGGGAAACTCAAAGTAAAGAAGATAAAGAAAAGTTAATAGTGGAATGGGATATCGCTATTGCAGGGTTTGGACTCGATTCAAATAAAGAAGACACATTAAAGGAATTAATGGATGCCGCTAATTCAATCGGAGTCAAAATCATAATCGATGGAAATAAAATCAATAACCCAAGAATAAGGAAAATTTTAATTGCTGCATCAATTGAAACAATGACTAATCTAGTCTCACATGCTAAAGGGGATGAATTATATATATCCTTAAAAGAAGAAGGGCCTTATTTTGTTGCTATATTTACAAATAATGGTAAGCGCCCTGAAAAAGAAATAATCGAAGGTGGTGGATTATCTTCTTTAAGAGCTTTAGTGGAAAAAGAATATGGGATAATGGAAATAGAAAGCAAGCCTCGATTCTTGCTAAAGATTTCATTGCCTTATAAAAATAATTAATTAGAAAGAGCCTTCGACATCTACTAAAGGAAGTATGAACATACCCCCCTTTACTTTCTTAAAATTAGAAGTGGCTTCTCTTATTTCTTGCTTTAGTTCGGCTACCTTTTCTTCTTCGATAACTATAAATAAAGTTAGGTTTCCGCTAGGTAAATCATCAACCATGCTAGCTAAAGAAATAGCTCCGCTTTGGGCATCTTCAAATTTTGGCAATACATGATGTAAGCCGGAAGTAGGGATAACTGTCCCGTTATATCCCTCAGAAGATAATTTATGCAACAATTTTTCAGTTGCATCAACGTGATCTAGAATAGCGAACAAAAGAACTTTCATATCAAATACCTTATCAATAAGAGCAAGAATAACTATACCACAAGATTCAATGCTATCTCAATTAATGTAGTTTGGATTTGAATTCTTTTTGTCTAAATAAGAAAGTTGCTATATTTTTTAATAATAGTTTCTTTTGCTTTTATCTTAGTTTTTTTCGATAAAATCAAGTGTCTTCTTAGCCATATCACTAATCGAAACAGTGCTATATCCCATTAATGTACTTTCTAAAGTGTCATTTATTCTATTTTTCCAATAATCAGGAATTGCCTTATAGCCAATAGCGGTTCCTAAGACCGATCCAACGGTAGCTCCATTACAATCAGTATCAAAGCAAGTACCAACCGCTAAACAAATGGATTTGCCATAATCTTTATTTCCGTATAGAAGGCTAGCAGCAACAATCTCCGCATTAGATATTGTGTGGCACCAATCATATCCGACTTCTTCGTTATAGCGAGTTCTAATATCCGCTAAACAAGTTTCTGCTGGGATACCTTTGTCGTATGTTTCGATAATGTTAGAAACAGCTTTAAATAATCTAGAAGAGGAAGGAATTTGGGAAAGTCCGGCTTTAATAATTGTTTTTATGTCACTTGTTTCAAAAGCTTTAGCGATCATTGATGCTACCCACATAGAACCATATATGCCATTTTTAACATGGGATATACGCGCATCTTTATAAGCCATCTCTGCAGCTTTTTCGGGATTTCCGGGATTAATATAACCATAGAAATCAGCGCGTATTTGGGCACCAATCCATTCTCTATAGGCGTTTTTATATTCACCACTTAGAGGGGGTAAGAATCCGTTTATAAGATTCTTATAAGCCACTCTTTCAGCGGTGCAATAAGCATATTTAGTTTGCGTAGATAACCAAACTTCCGCTACATCACTAGAAGTAAAATCTCTTCCATAACGTTTTAAAACTTCATAGGCAATTAAGATATAGTTAGTATCATCATCGGAAGGCATTTTATTAAAGTCCTTGGGATATGAACGTGATTTAATTGGGAAAGAGATATCGCTTGTATCGATTTTTTCAATATCTTCAAGGTCGATATATCGGTTTAAAGGGTAATTATTGGTGCGAGTTAGGACCTTTTTCATATCGGGCATTCTTATGCATTCGACAGGTTTACCAAGGTAACATCCGCATATTCTGCCATACCACCCACCTTTAACTTTATTAAGCAGTTCTTCATCAGTTAGAGTTAAAGTATCTATAGTATTATAGGAGTTATTTCTTAAAGCTTTTATAGCGTTATATTCGTTTGGTTCAACAAAAGGATAGTCTTTTCTAATAGGAAGAGTTTCGCTAATTTTAAATAGAGAATCCGCCATATCATCTTTGTATTTGCTAGAGGGCATTTTTGCTATTGAGAAAAAGACATCTTTTAAATTTTCTACATCTTTCCCCTCGTCAAAAAGCTCTCTATATTCAATTTCAAGACTTTTGGCATATGATTCCCAAGAATGCATTTTGCCATAATCAGGAATGAACTCTTTATCAACTCTTCCGCTATTATCTTGATCATCTACTCTTTCACAAAGGTAATCCATAGATACGTTAAAAATAGTAGCGATAGTGAGCAGCTTATCTAGAGTTGGCAAACTAAGTCCATTTTCCCATTTTTGAACAGACTGATGAGAAACAAAAAGTTTATTCGCTAAATCTTCTTGAGTAAGATTGCTTTTTGTTCTTAAAAGATAAATTTTTTCTGAAATACTCATTTAGGTACTCCTTTGTTCTTGTTTTATTAAAAAGCGAAAAAGAAGATATTTCAAACAACTTTATGTTGCTATCATTGCAACCGTTAGTTGCCGTATAGTTTCATTACTGATACTAAAACCCGTTTTTGGGATTTAACACTATATTTAGGGTTCCAGCCTAAGGTTAGGAAATATACCACAAGATTCAACGTTATCTCAATTAATGTAGTTTGGATTTGAATTCTTTTTGTCTAAATAAAAAAGTTGCTATATTATTTACTTAATTATTTTGGAGAAAAAAGATGATTGAGATAAAAGTTAAAGATTTTGGGGTAATGAAGTTTGAATTGGATTATGAAAACGCTCCTAATTCTGCTGCTAATTTTGTTTCTTTGGCTAAGCAAGGTTTCTATGATGGATTAACTTTCCACCGTATTATCAAGGGTTTTATGATTCAAGGCGGAGATGGTAGAAGCAAGGGAAGGGAATTAGATTATTCCATAAAGGGAGAATTCCTATCCAATGGAGTAAATAACCAATTAAGGCATGAACGCGGAGTCATATCCATGGCTAGGACTATGTTCCCGGATTCCGCTACATCGCAATTTTTCATCGTCCATAAGACTTCACCTCATCTAGATGGTGAATATGCTGCCTTTGGAAAAATGATAGAGGGGTTTGATGTTTTAGATAAAATCGCAGGCGTTGCCACAAATAGAATGGATGCCCCGATCAAGAAGGTTGAAATTGAATATATAAAAGCAATAGATGAAGAAGATAAAGAAGTAAGGAAGATAAAATAATGTCAGATATTACAAAGCGTGCTTTATCAGCTTCACTGAAATCACTTCTATTAGAAAAGCCAATTGATAAGGTATCTGTTTTAGATATTACCAATAGGTGTGGTGTCAAACGCCAGACCTTCTATTATCATTTCCAAGATATTGCCGATTTAGTCGAATGGACTTGCCTAGATGATGCTAGCAAGGTCATCGCAGGGAAAAAGCCGTCTTCATGGCAAGAAGGATTCCTAGAAGTATTTAATCTAATTAAGCAAGATAAGGCTTTCGTTTTGAACATCTACCATTCTGTATCTAGAGATAAGCTTGAATTATATCTATATTCGATTGTCTATAGAGTTATTAAACAAGTAGTGGATGAAGTTTCCTCTTCTTATTCAGTAAGCGATGAAGAAAAGGATTTTATCATTAATTTCTTTAAATATTCTTTCTGTGGAATAGTATTCAACTGGATTGATAAAGGAATGGTAAAAGATCCTAAAATCATCGTAGAACAGACATCTTCTTTATGCAGTGGGCTTATTGTCAGGGCCCTAGATAATCTAGGTGTCAAGCATAATTAATTTTGACAGAAATAAAAAAATATCAAAATATTTGTCAGCCTCCGATCTATGTAATTTGGGAGGCTTTTTCTTTTTGGTTAGTATGTAGGTGCTTTGAAAGCAAGGAGAAAAGAAAATGTATTACTCAAGCGGAAATTATGAAGCGTTCGCACATCCACAAAAACCAAAGGATGCCGACAAGAAATCAGCTTATATCATAGGAAGCGGTCTAGCAGGACTAACTGCTGCTTTCTACCTAGTTAGAGATGGACAATTAAAAGGAAACCGTATCCATATATTAGAAAGAGACTCATTAGGTGGTGGAGCTTGCGATGGATATTATGATCCTCGTAAGGGATATATCATGCGTGGTGGCAGGGAAATGGATAACCATTTCGAAGTCATGTGGGATGTATTTAGGGATGTCCCAACCCTAGAAGATAAAAATGTATCTGTCCTAGATGATTATTATTGGCTAAATAAAAAAGATCCTAACTATTCTTTATGTAGGGCAACAGTAAATAGGGGAGAAAACGCCAACACGGGACTTAATTTCACTCTTACTAAGAAAGCCCAGAGGGAATTACTAAAATTATTCTTAACTACTGATGAAGATTTGGCATATAAGAAAATTAGCGATGTATTTACTACCCAATTCTTCCAATCCAATTTCTGGCTATATTGGCAGACCATGTTTGCCTTTCAAGAATCTTCTAGCGCACTAGAAATGAAGCTATATTTACAAAGATATGTACATCATATCGATGGATTACCAGATTTCTCGGCCTTAAGATTTACTAGATATAACCAATATGATTCCATGATTCTTCCTTTGGAGAATTACCTAAAAGAACACGGCGTTGATTTTAGATATGGAGTCGAAGTAAAAGACGTCCAATTCGATACTAGCGACAACAACCATAAAGTAGTTACTAAATTAGTTATCAAAACCAATGGCGAAGAAGAAGAAATTGGCTTGATGGAAGATGATTTGGTATTCATTACCAATGGATCTTGCGTCGATTCTAGCTGCATTGGAGATCAAACTCACGCCCCTGATTTATCTAAAATCAAAGAAGGAAGTGGACCTAGCTGGGATATGTGGAAACGTATCGCTAGCCAATGCAAGGATGATACTTTTGGCCATCCAGATGTATTCTGCACAAATATAAAAGATACTAATTGGATGTCTGCTACGATTGAATGCGATGATACTTTGCTTCCATATATAAAAGCAATTTGTAAAAGAGACCCTCATTCAGGTAAAGTCGTTACTGGCGGGATTGTCACTGCTAAGGATTCATGGAATAACTGGAGATGCTCCTGGACTATAAATAGGCAAGGACAATTCAAGGATCAACCAAAAGACAAGACCCTAGTATGGTTCTATTCATTGCATACTGATAAAGTTGGTAATTATGTAAAGAAAGCCATGAAGGATTGCACTGGCATAGAAGTCGCAATGGAATGGATGTATCTAATTGGAGTTCCAGAAGAAAAGATTGAAGATTTAGCCAAGAATCATTGCAATACTACTACGGCCTACATGCCTTATATTGATGCTTTCTTCCTTCCACGCGGAGAAGGGGACCGTCCATATGTAGTTCCTCATGGTGCGGTTAACTTCGCTTTCCTTGGGCAATTCGCGGAAGTCAAGCACGATACAATATTCACGACCGAATATTCTATGCGTACTGGTATGGAAGCTGTCTATACCTTGCTTAATATCGATAGAGGTGTCCCAGAAGTTTGGGGTTCTAGATACGATGTTAGGGAATTATTAAGGGCAACCTATTATGCTCTTGATAGAAAAAAGATTACTGAAGCCAAGATGAGTGCAATTGAAAAAGTAGCACTTAAAAAGGTTTTGAAATTAGTAAAAAATACCGAGGTTGAGAAGCTTTTAGAGGAATCTCACCTTATATAGTTAGCTTGCGGGAGGCCGTATATAGACGACTTCCCGCATTTTTTGTTTGACAAGTCTAGTTAGAGATACTATCATACTATTCGCGTTGCAAAACGTGATGTGGGCCTTTAGCTCAGCTGGGAGAGCGCCTCCATGGCATGGAGGAGGTCATCGGTTCGATCCCGACAAGGTCCACCAATTAGAAATCATGGCCCTGAAGTAAAATCAGGGTTTTTTCTTTAATAAATTGAACATCGACTTTAACAAAATTAAAAAAAACTTAACAAAATTAAAGTATATGCATATACTATAGTCATGGAACAGAAGTGGCTAGAAGTATTAACAGATGATGACTTGGAATTCCTCCATCAATTCATCCTTTGCTCAGGATCATTAAAAGATCTTGCATCGCAATATGGGGTTTCTTACCCTACGATTCGAATTCGTGCAGATAAAATAATCGAAAAGATTCGAATGGTGGATAACAAGGAATCTCCTTTTGTAGCGTATATAAAAACCATGGCCATGGACGAAAAAATCTCTCTTGATGCTGCCCGAGACCTAATCACGATGTTCCGACTTATTTATAAGGAGTAATTTATGCTTACTACGTTTGTAGATTCTGCTGAACAATCTTTCTTAATCTGGTCTTATGTATACCCTATGATTGGGTTGCTACTAGGGGTGGCCATGATAATCATGTATGTAAAAACAAAAGAGAATAAGTTGATCAAGCCATTTGGTTTTATTACTGCTTTTAGCTTACTGTATGGTTTGGTTTATACAGCTGTTTATTGTGCTGCATCCTTAAAATACAATAGTTTTACATACATCTATATTATCCGCTCATATGAAGGCTTTATTATTGACTTTGTTGTATGGCTTTCATTAATGATACATTCAATAATTTCGCCGGTTTTGAAAAAACAAAAAATCGAAAAGGCGAAGAAGAAAGCTTTGGAAGTATCGAAGATTTCTGACGATGAAAAAATGAAAATATCTAATTTTTAAGGATTTTAAAATGATTAATGCTTTATTGGCTTGCGCAGCTCTTTTTGCTTGCGCTATTCAAACTAATCTTGAGCCAGACGGAAAGACACCTATAACTCAAGGGGAAATTTCCTGCCACTCTAAAGTCACTCCAAAAAGAGCGAATGCAAATGCAACTAATCCATTTGTTAGAACTAATACTTTTCCTAACAAAGTTGTTGTAAAGGATCCAATCGGCTACTTCATTTATGATATGTCGGTTTATCGTGCTGATTTTACTGATGTTTCTTATTTATATCTTTGCGAACTTGATGTTGACTTTACTCCTGGTTCAGTTGCTACTAAAAATGAATCTGGTTATGACTGGCATTATGATTTCTGGGCAGCCGATGTAGGATTAGGGCTTTCGAAATCTTTGTCTCAGGCAAAGGTTAAAGATTTTTGGCCTAAGTCTTCGAAAGTTACTGTTACCATAACTTCGTCTTATAGCACCTCTTATACTTTGGGAGCAGGGCTTGAATTCAGCTTGCTTGGTGGAGTTAAAATTGTGGTATCCGCTAATGGTAGCTATACAGCGACCCATTCAGTAACTACAACAACAGAAGACCCATCTATATCCGCGCAACTCTTGTCGGATAACCCAAATATGGCGAAATGGAATCTTCAATGCACCGTTCAGCGTGGACTAACCTATAACCTTCGTTGTTATTTGCTAGTTGAAATGCCTAAAAACGTCACGGGGTCATTCTCTTTCTCTTCCTCGATGGATATGACTTGTATTGCTTGGAAGGGATATTGGCGGGAGCAAAAGAAACACGTTACCGCGAACGATAGCATTGCATCTAATTAAATCTACTTCTTATAGCCCTATTTAGATGGATGATAGAAAACTAATTCAGTTCTCTATTGTCCGTCTTTTTATTTAGAATAAGCTAGACATGTATTCATTAATGTATTCCACACCTATGTTTTTCTTGCCTTTTGATTATCTATTAAGTAGGCTTTTCCTATGGAAAAAAATAAGAAAAAAATGGATGAGCTAGCTAAGGCAAAGCTCATATACACGATTGAATTAGTTGTATTCTCGATTGTATTCCTAGTTATTGGAATATTAAACATCTTACAAATCATTTATCCAAAGGAGTGGAGGGCTAGTGCTGTTTTGTATCTAACTTCTATTGGTGGATTTATTGGAATAGGTGATTTTATTTGGATGTTAGCATCTAAAAAAAGAAGGGCTAAAGGTTCTTTATTAGATAAAGCCTTGGTAGTACCTGCTACTATATTTATCGCTCCTTTATCAATTTATCAATTAGCTAACGGGATTACTTCTTTTATCCCTTGGCAAATAGGATCGGGGTTATGCTACTTATCTTTGGTTTATATAATCGAGGCTATATACCATTGGTATCACCCAATCCCTGGATTATTAGAAGATGATGAAAAGAAAGTCGACTTAACTAAAGAAATAGTTATAGAAGAAAATCCTTCGATTGTAGAGAAAGAAGTGGAGGAACCTAAAGATGAGGAAAAGGAAGCTAAATAAAAATTCATTACCTCTAGAAGAAAGCCTTCCTCTTCTTTATGGAGATGGGAACTGGCTAATTAGAGGTGTCCCTAGTTTAAAATTACCTCCTTTAAGGATGAGAGATGGTCCTTTAGGGATTAGGAATGTCAGCGATGATAATGATTGGGGAGGGAATATTGAACCTACAATTTGCTATCCTGCCCCTTGTTTAACTGCCTGTTCTTTTAATAAAGAATTATTATTTAAATTCGGTGAGGTTCTAGGAAAAGAAGCTAGACATAACGATATTAATTTAGTTTTAGCCCCTGGAGTTAATATAAAAAGGAACCCATTATGCGGGAGGAATTTTGAATATTATTCAGAAGATCCTTATCTAGCTGGTAAATTGGCCTCCTCTTTTATTAACGGCATCCAAAGTGTTGGAATCGGCTCCTCTTTAAAGCATTTTGCCTGTAATTCGCAAGAAACTAGCAGGATGAGCAATGATTCGATTGTTGATGAAAGAGCCTTATTTGAAATATATCTAAAGCCATTTGAAATCGCTATTAAGGAAGCTTCCCCTTGGACTGTAATGTGTTCTTATAACAAGATAAACGGGCAATATGCATCTAATTCTTCGTTTCTACTAAAAGAAGTATTGAGGGATAAATGGAATTACCAGGGCGTAGTAATATCCGATTGGGGCGCGACTAGTGATTTTATTACCTCCCATAACGACGGGCTTGATGTTGAAATGCCTTGTTTGGTATCTAGATATAAAGATTTGGAGAAAGCATATAAAAGGGGTGCCTTAAATAAAGATGATTTAAATAAAAGCACGACCCGTATTGTATCTTTATTAGAAAAATCAAATAATGCAAAAAAGATTAAGGATGACTTTGATAAAGAAGAAGCGAAAAAGTTATCTTTGGATTTAGCTCTTGATTCCATGGTTTTGCTAAAAAACGAAGGGGTTTTGCCTTTGAAGTCCCTCTCATCTACCTGTGTCATTGGGTCATTTGCCGAATATCTTCGTTTCCAAGGCGGAGGGTCTAGCAAGGTAAAATGTGAGACTCCTGTATCGTTTTTAGATGTAATTAATGAAGATAGGAAAAAGAAAATACCTTATTCAAAAGGATATTCTTTAACTATCGATAATGAATCAGATCTAGAAATAGAGGCGATAGATTTAGCTGCTAAAAGCAAGAATGTAATCTTATTTTTAGGATTACCTGAATATATTGAATCAGAAGGTAAGGATAGGGAGAATATGCTTCTTCCAGATGACCAACTTAGGCTATTTGATTCTATTTATAGCGTGAATCAAAATATAATTGTTGTTTTAGGATGTGGGGCTCCTGTTGAACTTCCGTTTAAGGATAAGGCTAAAGCCATATTGCTTTCTTATTTGCCAGGAGAAATGGGTGCAGTGGCTATAAAGAAAATCTTATTAGGAGAAGTATCTCCTTCTGGAAGATTAGCGGAAACTTGGCCAAAGCACTTAAGTGAAGTTCCTTCTTTTGGCTTTTATCCTGGAGTCGAGCAATCTTTATATAGAGAATCAATATATGTTGGATACCGTTATTATTTAAGTGCGAATAGAGATGTAAATTATATCTTTGGAAGCGGGTTAAGTTACGCCAAATTTAAATATGGGAAAATAACATTATCTAATAAAGATATTAAGGAAAACGAAGAAATAGAAGTAAGCATTGATATCCAAAATACTTCTAAAATAGATTCTTCTTTATCTATTTGCCTTTATATTGAATCCCCTAAAGGCAATGTATTTAAACCTAATAAATGGCTAGCTGATTTTAGTAAGGACTATTTTAAAATAGGCGAGACAAAATCTATTAAATTCAAGTTGCCTTATTCTTGCTTTTGCTTCTACGATACCAATTCAAAATCGTTTAAAGCAGAGACAGGGGTCTATCAAATTCAAATTTGTGGGGCTGCTGATGAAGTTATAGCATCTAGTAAAATCAATCTAGTTAGCAATGATGTATTTGAATCCAATCTATTAGAGATGCCTATTTACTATTCACCAAAAAAAGATGGCTTTCTTCAATACGATAATGATTTCGAACATCTTTTGGGAAGAACTGTTCCTCTAGCAAAAGATCCAAAGAGTAGGCCTTATAGCCTTGATTCTACTATTGGGGATATAAAAAAGACTTTCATTGGCAAGAAGATATATAAAATAGGCGTGAATTCCTTGCTTAAAGGAGGATGGGATAAGGAAGAGGCTATTTATTCAATAGAAACTTTGCCAGTTAGAAATTTAATCATGCAGAAAGGTGTAAAAGACAAGATGCCTTATTTCGTAGTCAATTTGGCTAATGGGCATTATATATGGGGTCTTATTTATTACTTATTCAACATAAAGAAAAATGTGCGTTAATTTAATTTTAGATATAGCTAGTAAAAAAGCATTTGATCTTCGTTGCGATGGTTCTCCTTTTTGCCCATATCCATCCCCAACTGTATTTGGGATAAATAAAGAAAGATTTGCTTTCAAAAGCAAGAATAATACTCTTGTTGGTTATAGATATTTTTTAAATAAGGATGAATATAAGGCCAAGGTCATATTTTTCCATGGCTTTGGGGCAGGACATACAGCTTATTCAAAAGAGATATCAGAAATAGCAAAGCAAGGTTATTTGGTCTATTCATTTGACTACACGGGTTGCATGGAATCGGAAGGGGAGAACATAATCTCTCTTGCCCAAGCCGTACTAGATATGGATGCGTTTTTTGACTATCTAGCTAAAAATGATGATCATCCTGAACTAGAGACTCATTCAATTGGACATTCCTGGGGAGGATTTATTTCTTTATTGGCCTTAGATAAAAAATATAATGTCTCCAAGGCTATTTCTTTAGCAGGAATGCCTTCAGTTAGCTATGCTTTTATCCAGAAAGCCCCATTTCTAGCAAAAAAGAAGAAACAGATAAATAAATATATTGCAAAAAGATTCTCGCCTCTTGCTTCTAAAGATTCTTTTGAAGTTGCCTTAGATTCAAACAAGCCATTCCTTTATATCCAAGGTGATTTAGATGAGATACTTCCATATAAAGATTGCTTGGTTACATTTGAAAAGATGGCTAAAGGAAATAAAAAAGCCCATTTCCTAACTGTTTCCAACCGTCATCATCAACCTTATTATGATATGGATGCATGCAATTACTTTAATGAATTATTCTTTAAGAAACATATTGGTGATCCAAATCATCCAAGCGATGTAGTAATAGATGAATCTAGATTATTTAAAGATGATAAACAGGTAATGAAGTCTATATTCGACTTTTTCTCTAATAAAGACTAAAATTCCTTTCGTTGCACTGGTGGCGGAATGGTATACGCGTTGGTCTCAGAAGCCAATCGGGAAACCGGTGTGAGTTCAAGTCTCATCCAGTGCACCAATTTTGTTGAAATAATCGATAAATCACGTGAATGCATTTTTTTTAAAACTCCTCAGTGCACGTAAGGGATAGCATGTTCAGCAACCATCGTTACTTTTTATGTTTTTCCAGTCCCGATTGCGTATAACGACGCGCTTTTTGACTGCAATTTCTATGAATGACTTTGCCTTTTGGAAGGCATTACCAGGTGTGTTCCAGTAGAAGCAGAAAAGGTTTAGCCGATTCTGAAGTTCGTTTCTAAGGAAGCCTCTATGGGCGCCTACAAAGCCCGAAAGGTAGCGATGAACCCTATTGATTGAGCCAATCGGGTTTTCTTGTCTGACAAATCCATGGTGGATGGGATATTATGCCAAACAGTCAACGAACCTTAAATTATCCCTTACGTGCACTGAGGAGTTTTTATTTTAAGTAATTTTCTTAAAAGCATAAGTTGAACTTAAAATCTTGTTAATAGTTCGCTACAATATACCTGTTCATATATTTAGACCGCAGACGTGTTTTGACATAATAAGTGGCAATAGATATATAGGGCTACCACGCTACGTGTTAGGGTGTGGTAATAGGGAAAGTATTGCCCAGTAGTGATATGAGTCCTAAGGAAGGAGGTCGTAATAATAGAAGACGTCCTTAGGTACAAAAAGATCATCGCGCTCCCTACAATTAGAATTAATTGAGCATGTGGCCGTCACGAGGATGACGTAACACCAGCAGTTAATGGACTAAGTCGATAACTGCAAGAAGGTGTTTTCGTTGTAGTGGCGGTTTTTGTTATCCCCCTTTTGGAAGCACGACTTGTCTAACTAACGAAAGGAGATTTATTAATGGTAAAAGTTGGCTGTAAAAGAATAAATGCTATTCGAGCAGTGTCTCTGCTTTGCCTATTTTTTAAAAAATGGTTTTCTTAGCACTTGTGTTTTTCATCAATTAAGCTTGTCAGAATGAAAAAGATTTTATGAAGTTTGTGACTCTTTGTTAAATTTGCCACCGGCAGTGGCAAATTTGTTGGCACTTAAAAACAATATTTGCATAGTTCGTTCACGATTCGATAATTGGATTAAGTTATTTTCAGTATTTAAAGAGTCATTTAGCTTTGTGATGTGCACGCAAGTGATTGTAGAAAAACAAATTTTAATAAATAAACATTAAAAATGGATTAAACGTGCAATCAATACATTTACTTTGACCCATCCTTTGTTTGGCGGTGTCAATTTTGTTTTGCACCTATCGTGAAGAAAATAAAAAATGAAAGGAATTAAAAATGAATATTGGACTAGAATCGGAATTGGTAGAATTTAAAGAGACTACTAACGAATTAGACGAGGCTATTTATGACATAGCTGCTATTTTAAATAAACATGGTAGAGGCGTTTTATATTTCGGCGTTAAAAACAATGGTGATGTAATTGGCTTTAATATTGGTCAAGATACGCAAAGGGATATATCAAGAAAAATTTTTGAGAAATTAAGACCCCAAATATTCCCAACTATTGAAGAAATTTTAGATTTCAAAGTTATAAAAGTTACATTCGAAGGCAACGATAGACCATATTCGGCATTTGGCAGATATTATACTCGTGTTTCTGACGAAAGTAGAGAAATGACCCCTGACGAACTTGCTAGAACGATTATGGAAGTAAACTATAAAACATGGGAAAAGCAGCAATCAGAAGTCACTGTTGCTGATATAGATGAAAATCAATTAAAAAAATTTCTAGATAAAGCTATATCGTGTGGTCGTATTGAGCCAATGAAGTACGATAAAATTGGTCTTTTAGAGCATTTGAGATTGCTTTCAGAGGATGGAACACATTTAAATAACGCAGGAAAATATTTATTTTCTAATAAAGGGCCTATCGAACTTAAAATGGCGGTTTTTGCTACTAACGAGAAGAGGACGTTTATTGATATTTCGCCCATTAGAGGGAATGTTTTTACATTAATAGAAGAATCGGAAAAATATTTGAAAAAGAATATGCATTGGGGTGTTAAAATTAATGGATTTGATAGAAATGATGTTCCGGAAATACCGCTAGATGCCTTAAGAGAAATTTTAATTAATTCTTTCGCTCATGCCAATTATGCAGGTTGTAGCAAAAATGAAATAGACATATTTCCAAATAGGATTGCTATTTATAATGCTGGATCTTTTCCCCACTTGGAAACAAGTTGATTCCAGAAGATTTTGTAAACAAAACACTTTCTTCGAAAATTAGAAACGAATTGATTTGCAACGCTTTATACAAGTGCAAGGCAGTTGAAACGTGGGGAACGGGTCTTTCAAAAGCCTATAGATATTGCAAAGAAAAGGACATTAAAGTTGGATATGAAAAAGAAATCGATGGATTTTGGTTCATGTTTTTTAGGAAAGATGTCACCAATGTCACCAATAATGTCACCAATGTCACTAATAATGTCACCAATAATGTCACCAATGTCACTAATAATGTCACCAATAATGTCACCAATGTCACTAATAATGTCACCAATGTCACCAATATTTTATCTGAAATGGAGATAATTGTTCTTAATGAAATCGAAAACAATCCACGAATATCAAAATATAAGATTGCGAAAAAACATGGAAGAACTAGTAGAACCATTCAACGAAATATCGATTCCTTAAGGTCTAAAGGCGCTATTAGGAGAGTTGGAGGCACAAAAGGGTATTGGGAAATAATAAAACATCGGTATTAACTGTTTAGGCTGTCTATTAATTTGGGAATTATTCTTTCGGTTTTAACGCGATGCACATTTTAGCTCACGTCAGAACTGACTCCCGAAAAATGGAGAAGGAATATTAAATAGATTCAAATTAGTAACAAGTACTATGAATTTTGCCACCGTGGCGGCAAAATTGATTTTGGTCATTAAATAAATTCTCTAATAAAACAAAACCCCTTATTTATTGTGCTTTTGTCTATATTCAGAAGATTAATTGTTAGTGTATTCATGGAAAGCATTGGAAAAATGACTTTGGGAAGAAAATACTAAATAAGCCGCTATAGCAGTGGCCGGCTTATCGCTATTTTGAATAAATCTTTTTGCTTTCTCGATTTTTTCTTTCATGATGTTATCTGAGATGGTCATTCTTGTTTTTTCTTTTTGCAAACAAATGACTTAATAAGTTTATTGATTTAGAATATTCTTACGTGCCCGTAGCTCAGCTGGATAGAGCGTAAGCCTCCGAAGCTTAAGGTCAGCCGTTCAAATCGGCTCAGGCACGCCAAAAAAAGTATTTTATTTTTATATTAAAGCGGTGGAAACTTTCCCTATTAAAGTTGCTGTATTTTCTTTATGTCAGGAATAAGCACAAAAAAACTGCCCTGAATTAATCAAGGCAGTCATGCTATTTTGTTTGTTTATTAGATAGCTGGTAAGAAACCTGCAACAACTGCAAATATCATTAAGACAACGCAAATGACCATACAGGTGATTTGGATTGGCTTGCTATTCTTGATGTATTTGACTTTTTTGTCGAATGGTTCGAACATGAAGTTTTCTTCAAACCATCTCTTTCCACCGATTTGTAAGATGCCACCGAAAGTAAGAGTGCTGGCACGGAATAATAACCAAAGTCCTGGATCAGGAAGCATTCCGAATCTACCCATTCCAACAAGAGGTCCAACAAAGACACCGATGATTGGGGCTAGTAAGAAGCCAACATGCATCAAGGCGACTGAGGAAGAGAATTCACCAGTGACGAATAACCAGTTCCAGATTGTATAGGCAATCATCATGGCAACAGTAATTGCAATACCAACTGTGGTAGTGCTTGTTATGTTGCTATTGAAGATGTTTGCTTGGTTAGTGATATAAGTAGAAGTAAAGGCTACTTCAGAACCAAGTTTAGAGAATCCATCTATATAATAGATTGGAGAATTAGCGGTAGAAGTTGTTCCCCAGGTAGAGCCAAGGAAGAAAGCACTAGCGCCGATAGCGATAAATAAACCGGAAACACCATTGAAGTACTGCTTGTTTTTAAAGAAGTCAGTCATGGTAGCTTCCAATATGTTAATGATATAAAGGCTTAAGACAATAATGACAAATATTGGCCCAGGCAATAATGCAAAACATGAAAATAATACAAGGATTCTTCCTACGAGTAATGTAGATAGCTTCAATGTTTCGAAGAATACAGGCTTCATCGCGATTAAAACGATAATGCCGCAGAGGATGTTGAACGGAATGTTTCCGTATGCTTGGAATTTAGATGTTAAAACCGATACTCCTAAAATAGTAGCGGTAAACATCAACCATTTTAAGAAGATGTCTAGAGCTGGTGTGACACGATAATCAATCGCTTCAGGACCCGGCGCAAACATTTTCTTGAGCCTTTCAGCTCTTTGTTGCTTTTTTTCGTTGTCCATAAATACTCCTTATTTTGTGTTTTCGACAAACGATTATTAGAAAACTAAAGCCTACTTTAACCTATTCCGCCCTAAAAAGATAGCAAAATAGGATTTTTTGGTAATTTATAAAGTCTTTTTAAGTAAATTAAAAGAGGCTATTATCAATTAAGACAATAACCTCTAAATTAATCTTTAGGCTGAAGTTACTTCTTTTAATTCTAATTGGTGATTGGCTTCTTTATTTTCGTTTTGGAGCTTAGTAATTTTTATTATCAAAGGCACTTTATCTTCGAATTGATTAGGGCTTGTCAATACGAATGTGTCATTGTCTTCTGAAGATGCATATTGAAGTTTAGAGTTGCCGTTATTTTTGAACACGCTGTAAGCTTTTTCAGTAGAAGTATCATTAAATCCAAGACTTCCATATGTAGATATTTTTAGATTGTAAGTTTTGCCTTTAGGCACTGTAACAGTAACAGCAAGATACCTTGATTGGTTTACCTCTAGATTCATGTAAGTGGTGTAATCCGATGCATCGGTGAATGGTTTTAACTTTTCTACTTCGACTTTCGTTAAGGTTGTGTAATCTAATTTGGCTTTTAATTCAGCTTCAGAATTTATAGGGTTATTAATCCTAAACCTTAAATCGGGGAATTCTCCTTTTGTTGGATAATTTGTTGGACCTAACATTTCTAATGGGAATTCTAGTTTTGAATTAATTAGATAGTCATTAGGCTTCAAGGTGCCGTTTTTCATTTCGACTCTATATGCATTGCCGGTATTACCATTAGATTTATTAGTGCTATGTGAATACACACTGCCGGCTTTTACATATATTTCCGGCGATAAATCATCATAATTCAATATGGTGACTTTATTGTCTTTTACGGTCGGTACAAAGTTTTGATTATCGAAAACTAAATCAGTTACAGGAACATTGTTTTTCCTTCCAAAGGATTTATATTCAGGCTTATTTGCCCTTAATTTAAGGGTAATTGGATTTCCTAAATCAGTAACTGTATATGTCTCTAATTCTTTATAGGTAATAGAAGTATCATTTGCTAAAGCGGCATCAAATGGGAAATAATAATCGGATTTGATTGCAACTTTATATGGTTCGATTACAAATGCAGCTTCAGTTATTTTTCCTGCTGCATAATTTAGATTACCCGTGCAATAAAGGGCAACTTTATAAGTTCCAACATCAGTTGGGGCAGTTGTTGAATAAGCTTCGTCTCCAGCGGAGGCTTCTTTATAGCGGATTTCAACAGGACCATTAAAGGAAACTGCTAAAGTATAATCGGATGAAGCTATTCCTTGAGGTTTGGCATTATATGTTTTAGGAGTGATTTCACGGATAAATGCTAATCCAGATACATCCCTAACATAACCGCAGTCATTGCAGGAATTATCTTCATCATTATCATAAGTATGTGGGACAGACGCTTTTTCTACTTGCTCATGGACTGAACATGTACTTACTTGTTTATGTGTAGACCCATCAACGATTACGAATTTAAATGTATGTCCTGCTTCGTTTTTCTTTAATGGGGTTTCGTGATTACAGGTAGTTTCTTCCCAGTGCTTATCTAGATCATAATTGATTTTCCAGGTATGGGTAGCACTATTTTGTATTGTCCTAGTTTCTTCATAATTACAGACACTACAAAGTCTATGCTCAACTTTATCGGTGTCTACACTAGCCTCGGTTTTAGTTGCCCATTCTCCAAAGGTATGGGCAGCAAAATCCTTTTTGATTGGCTCGTGGTTATGTGGGGTTTTGGAATCGCATTTACTAACGTGGTAGTGGCCTGTTTCATCTTTCGCCCAGTTTTCCATATCGATTTCATGGGTATATGTTCCTTCTATAACCCTTTCGGTTTTATAAGAACAAACACTGCAAGTACCTTCTTCTACTTTATTAGCATGGATACCTGCTTCGGTTTTTGTTACCCAAGTAAATGTATGGGTGGCCCTGTCTTTTTCTTCATTGCAGCCTTCATCAAGGCAAGCATGCCAATGTTCAGTTGGACTTACATCCCATTCTTCTTTGTAATTATGCTTGTCACCTTTATCGCAACCTGCGGCTAATAAGGCAGATGAGAATAAAAACAATAAAGAAATGGAAGATTTTAAAATATAATCTTTCTTCATAGATTTCTCCTTGAGCAAAAATTAACATATTCGTTTATTTTGCACAGTACCCATATGGCTACTTTTAAGGAAGACTATTAAAAATAGTGTGATATGGTGTCTTTTTTTACCTTTTATTTATTTTAAATAAAGAAGTGGTTTCTTTCTTATTTCTTTATAAGAAGAATTGCTATAGAATTCTACTAGTCACATATGAAAAAGATTTTTATTCTTGACTCTAGTTTTAGAGAGGGTTCTAACTCTTCTTACATTGCCTTGAGTTTTGCAAAAGGGGCAAAAGAAGCAGGACATGATGTCAAATACGTTAAATTAAAAGACCTGGAACTATATTTTTGTAAGGGCTGTTTAGCGTGTTCTAATTTAAAGAAATGCGTCATTAAAGACGACATGAATTCTCTTTATGATTTAGTCTCTTCTAGCGATATATTGGTTTTTGCTGCACCTGTTTATTATTATGATATCCCAGGTCAATTAAAGACATTCCTAGATAGGCTTAATCCTCTTTATTTTAGAAAGAATAATTTCAAGGAAGTATATCTACTTTCTGCTTCTGCTGAAGACGATGAAAAAGCGATTGAAGGATCAAAGCAAACGCTTTCAAATTGGATAAGTTGCTTTGACGGGGTATCTTTAGTAGGGACTTATCTAGCCAAGGGAATGGATAAGCCTAATCAAATTGCTACCATGCCAAACTTATTAGAAGGGGCATATAGATTAGGAAATAACATCAAATAATCATTTATGGAATTAAATATCGTCATCAACTTAATAAGCATTATTGCTTTAGGGGTTAAAAATGGATAACAAGATTACACCCAGAAAAGTCGGATTTTTCTATTTCTTTTTCAAATATGCCTTTGATTTCTTGGTATCTTTTATATCGATTATTATCTTATTACCTGTTTTTATTATCCTTGGCATTGTTGTCAAATGTTCTTCCAAAGGACCGATATTCTTTGTTGATAAAAGGGTAGGTAAGAATGAAAAGATGATTGGCGTATTGAAGTTCCGCACGATGTATGTAGATGCCGAAACTAATATTGAGAAATATTTAACTCCAGAACAAATAAAGGCCTGGAAAGAAGAAAGAAAGCTAGAAAACGATCCTAGGATTACTAAAATAGGTAACTTCTTACGTAAATCTAGCCTAGATGAATTGCCCCAGCTATTTAATATCCTTATTGGACAAATGTCGATTGTTGGACCTAGGCCGATTTCAAAAAGGGAATATGATGCCTATTATAATGATGAAGAAAAAAAGATTCTTTCTACTGCCCGTCCTGGATTAACTGGATATTGGCAGGTCTATGGAAGGAATGAAGTTGATTACGCTTCTGGGGAGCGTTCTAGACTTACGATGGAATATTTTAAGAAGCGCAGCCTTTTGCTTGATTTAAAAATCATCTTCAAGACTTTTGTCGTAGTAATTTCAGGAAAAGGTGCCGAATAAATGGAGACACTCGACAAGAAAGAATATTCTAAGCCTACTTTCTTGAGCGTTTTCGTTTTTGCTTGCTATGCCATTTTAGCCTTATGTGCGAATGAATTTGGGCTTGGATATAATGGGGTGAGTCCTACTAATGATTATCTTTATTATGGATATGGCAGTGCCATCCTTTCTATTATTTTAGGTATTTCATTAATTGTCATATTTACTAGGAAATTAGGATTAAAGAATAATTATTTCTTTTTTATAGCTACTATTATTTGCTTTATAGGGGACGGGATTGCCTTGTTTAGTTTCCCATCTAAATTAGAGATAGATTCTAGCTTTAGCTTTGTTTCTCCTATTTCATTTAGGATTTACCTCCTATTTGCATATTTGTCCTTAGCGATATTTATTTATTCTTTCTATACATTCCTTCCCTTGTTGAAGAAAGGGAAAAAGAGTTTCAATTTCGTATTTGAACTCTTTGTTATTGTTTCTTTGCTAGGAATAATTATTAGCTATATAACTGATTTTAATGATTATGTTGCCTTATTTAAGGGAGAGGAATCATTTATTTCTTCTTTATTCGGGCATAAGAACATATTTGGTCTTGTCATTCTTTTTGGGGTAATGTCAACGATATATCTATTTGAATTAGATAAAAAGAAGTGGAGGATATTTTTCTTTGTTTTCCTTCTTATTTCTTCAGTTCCAGTCAATTCCAAATCATCTATAGTAGCTGAAGCCGTCTTGATATTTTCCTATATGTTATATAAGGGATTTACATTGTTCAAAACGAAAAAGAAGTTATCCGTTACCTTGTTTTCTATTGTAGGAGTTATTTTCTTAACTGGGATTATTCTTTTATGCATCCCGATTCCGGAAGGAGATGGATTATTTAGAAATCTATTATTAGCATGTAAGAGCATTTTCTCTAGCGGAGAAGGGACAACAATCGGGACTAGGTTTGTAATATATAAAAAGCTATTTAATCAATTAAATATGTCTCCTATGTTTTGGATATTTGGGTTTGGCGATACTAATTTCCAGTATTCATTCTTCTATGCAGCGGATTCTTCTTCTCCTGATGCCAAAGCATTTAATTCCTGGCCAGCCCATAATGGGTTTTTAGAATGCTTAGCTAGGGGAGGATTGTTGCGTTTAATAATATATATTTCAGTTTTAGTTTATCTAGGTTATGGATTTGTTAAGAAATTCAAAGAGAATAAAGATCCATCGATATTTATGAGTTTAGTTTATTTTGCTCCATTCCTAATTAGAACACTAGTAGAATATGAATATTTATTCCTTGATTCATATAAGGGGGCTATTTTTGCTTTATTTATCATTGTGCCTATATTAGAAAACAAGGAAGAATATGAATATCAAATATCATTTGTAGGAATAAAAGATTTCCTAATCAAGAATTATCGATTTGCATTCTTATTAATTGGATCTTCATTGCTATCTTTCTCTCTACTTTATTTGGATGTCTACTCTTTATCGATTTCCTTACCTTTAGGATTGATAAGTTTCGCTGCTTATATAATCCCAGGGATTAAAAATAACAAGAATATGACTATATGGGTTAGCTCTTTTTCCTTAATCGTAGTTTTATCCTTCTCATTGCCTTTTGGATTAATAGGTAATATGCCGACTATAGGAATCATATTTTCTATTCCTTTTGGATTAGTTGTTCCTTTAGTAGGCCTAGCTTTCTATATTGCTTATTTATCTTTAGAAATAAATAAACCAAGTCTAATCTAGTATTTTTACCAAAATTCGATATTTTTCATGTAAAAACTGCTATTTTTGTTGCAGTCATTACTAAATATGTTGAATATAATCCGCAAAAAACAAAGAAATATGCTGAATATAATCAACATAATCTTCTTTTTGACTGGCCAATATTTTAAAATATAGTTCGCTTATTTCTATTTGCTAGGCAAGAAAAAGCAATAATATATTTAACCTTAATTTCGACAGCAAAAGTTTTTTGTTGTTTAATATTAATAATATTAACTATATAATACCCCTTTGTATGAACGAGGGTATTTTATGAATTTGTCTAAATTTAAAAAATCCTTGTTAGTTATTTCTAATCTAGCCCTTCTATTATCTTGCGGCGAGCCAAGTTCGTCTAGCGAACCTACTAGCAGCAAAGATAGCAGCGAAGAGGATTCCTCTTTGGTAGAAGAAGACTACAAAGAAGAACTAACAAAGATGCTTAAAGAGCTTTCCAAAGCTGTTTCCTACTCATCTTTAGTTACCGTTACTTCCTCAACTGGAACTGGAGAAAACTTACAAAATTATTATGGACGTTATTACCTAGATGTCCAAACAACCAAGAAGGAATATGCCTATCAACAATATGAAGGCATCGAAAGTAACACTTCTCTTCCTAAGAAAGAAGTAGTCGCGGATTCAGGCTATTTCTATACTGATCCATTTGGCAATACTTATAGCAATTACCTTGCTATTAATAATGTCTTGATTCCTTATCAAATTAGCCAAGATACAATCCAAGGTAGTAAACCTGTAATTTGGGATGAATCTGGATTATGTGATGTCTTCTTTGATTTGAAATCCGATATGTTTGATAAGAACAAAGACGGCAGTTTTGCTTTAAATGATAAGGCCGATGCATCGCTTAGAAGGAATATAACGGCCAATTTCTTTGGTTCAAATACTGTTCCTGCTGCTAAAGATTTCATCTTGACTATTAAAGATGGCCATATAAGTGAATATTATCTTTCTACCGAAACCCAAAAAAGATATGACCCAGCTTATCAAGCTAGTTACACCATGCAATATGAATTCGAAGGAAATATTGTTGCCTATGGTGAGGATAATGAAGAAATAAAGAAAAACTTCATTAAGCAAGCAAGCGGTGAAAAAGATGAAGCCCTAGAAGCAACATTAGCTAAGCTTAGAAAAAATAATTATAAGGAAACTACTTCCATCTATAGAGTTGGGGAACCTGATTTGTCCCTAAAAGGCACTTTAGCCCAAAAGAACGAGACCATGTATGGGAATTCCACTAAAGTTGCTAAAGTCTATAACGCCACTAATAAATTACTCTCAAGTAAATATTATTACGAAACTGAGGATAATTTCATTCAGGAAGTAATCGAAATACAGGGGAATTATTATAACCAAGGACTTAAGTTATCTAATTCCAATTTATCTACCACCTTCCCTCAATTTGCTATGTCTTCCCTTTTCTTCAATAAAGAAGAAGATGGGCTATATAGTTATGAAATGGGTAATAAGAATTGCCAGATATTCGCTTCTAATACATTTACTGAAGTAACTACTTCTCTATTGTATTCTTCTACAATCGACTTAAGGAAAGAAAACGAAGTCACTATTTCTGGAATATATGCGATAAGTAGCGATTCCATGACTGCTTATTACAAGCTTGTCTCTACATTTGCCGATATAGGAACCACCGTAACCGGAATTGATCCTAGCAAGATAAAAGATGGCGATAGCCTTACATTAGAGCAGTTATTCGCAGGGGATGAATACCTTTCTACTGCTAAAAAAATATTGGGTGAGGATAGATTCAATTCCATTGCAACTTTGGGTGGATATTATAACCAAGCAACCTTATTTGCATCTGAAGAAGACAAGCAAGTCCAGATGCAATATTACATGGGTAGCCTTGCTATCTATGATTTTGATGGAGATGGTTCATTGTCTTCTTATGAACAGGCTGCCTTATATAGCGAAGTCGACCGTGTATTGCGCGCCTATTCTTCTAAAGTAGATTCTACTTATTGGCCTGAATTAAAAGCAGGGCTATATCCAAATACTTCTTTATGCACTGAATTGACTTCAACCCAAGTTGTCTCTAAAGGAGTTGAACTGACATTAGATGTCTTCTTCACTTATGATCAATCTTCTTCTAGCGCCTATATTGTTATCGAGGCTAAATATAACGAAAAGGTAACAGTTACCTTCGATTTCAATTATGAAGGGGCGGAGAACATAACAAAAGTTATCAATAAAGGCGATAAAATCGATGCCTTAGCTGCTAGAAGGAAAGGATATATATTCCTAGGCTGGTATAAGGATAAGGAACTTACCGAAATTGCTTCATTTGATAGCCCAATAACATCCGATACGACTTATTACGCCAAATGGGAAAAAATAAATTAAGGAGAAACATATGAAAAAGCAAAGCAAATTGTTATTAATCACATTATCATCATTAATGCTATTTTCTTGCGCTGGGGGAGATATTTCTTCTAGCTCTAGCAGTAGCACTTCCTCAAATAAAGGTGGCGAATTCACCTCGGATGTATCTTCTATTCCTGATAAAAGCGATGATACTAATCCAAGCATTTCTACCAAGCCTTCTAATTATGATGCCATTACTGAAGATGTTTTTAATGAACTTAGAAATAGTGGCTTATTAATCCAAGGCAAGGTCAACTGGGAATTCTCTGGAGAAGTAACTGATCCTACCTATGGCACGACTTATGATGCTAGCGAAAAGATTAGTTTTACCAAATTCGCTGGACAATCTTCCGCTACATTAAATAGTGAAGTACGTTTCTCTTCTACTAGCGATGAAGCTGATCCTGATGCTTCTTATGCTTTCAAAGTATTCCGTAATGAAAAAGGATTATTAACTAGGTTATATCTAGGCGCTGATAACAAGGTACATGAAGTTGTCTATACTAGCGAAGATACTGATGAAGACGGAAACAAAATCAATGTCGAAGTTGGCTACGATAGATATTTTGCTAACCCATTTAAGCTAATTAAGTATTCTGATATCAGGGACAATAAGGATGGAACTTATTCAGTTACTTCCTATTCTGCTTCTGATTTTGGAATTGCCGCCATGTTCTTCGGCGAGACTTTTGAAGCTGACGTTAATAAGTGCTTATTAACTTTAGAAAGCGGGACTGTCCATCTAGATATCCAAACCGCTAGAAAAGTCTATGAAGATGATACTAGTGTCTATAACTGGTTCACTGCTAGCATGGATATCATGCAAGCCCAGGAACAAGATATCGCTAAGCCTGCTCCATATGAAAAAGATGAAGAAGTAAAACCTTTATTAAATGCCTTTAATGAAATATCAACTTCCTTAAAAGAAGGTGGACATGGTGTTACTTTCTCTTATTCTGAATATTATCAAGAAAGCGAATATAGGAAAGATGTTACCTATATGACTCCAGATGGATATGTTACCGAATCCAATGCTAAAGGAAGCGTTCCTAGCGGGATTGCAAAATTTGATAACGGCAAGAATTATTATTTCGAATTCAGGAACAACAAAATCGTAAAAAGTGGAACTTCAAATACATTGCATCTTCCTGAATATGGTCTAGATTCCTTATCTCCATATATCTTCTCTAAAGATGGCGAGAATACCTACTCGGTCAAGACTAGGGCTTTAGGACAATACGCCGCGATGGTTATGTTTGATAATGACCATGCTGGCAATATCTATGGTAAGTTCTCCTATTTAGGTGATTCTATCCAAGGTACAACTAATTTGGTTCTTACTCTTGAAGGAGGCCATCTAAAGTCTATTACCTATAATTATTTATATGCTGGTAGATTAATTATTGGTACTTGCATTATTTCTGACTTAAATGACACCGAATTAGGCTATCAATTCAAGACCATGCAACTTGGACCAATCCAACCTGGATATGAAAAGTTTGTTGGTGATTTCTATTCCTATGATTATGGAACTATTGGAGTAAAAAATAATAGACCAAAGTGGGATTTAAGAATATATGGCGATGGGCAATATGCCATTAAAGAAAGAGGGCAACTTGGGGAAATGGCTGATCCAATTCCAGATAATCCAACCAAGTCACTAGGCGTCTTAAAAGGTGATACATTTACAATCGTTACTCCAGATGGCATGGAATTGCCATTAAAATATTATCCAGCCAATTCTAGCTTTGATTTAGGATATGGTGGATTAACTGACCGTAGCTTCCCAGTTTTATATGGTGAAACCAAAAACAGGGAACACGTATTTACATTCACTTTAGATCCATATTCAGTATGGAACGTTGATTCTGGCTTAATTAAAAATGCAGGGGAATATGCAGAATGAAAAAACATAATCTATTTATTTTATCTTTGAGTTCGTTATTGGTTTTAGTTGGATGTGGGGAAGGTAGTTCATCTTCCTCCTCTTCTAAGCCTGATAGCGAGACTCCTATAGTTACCAAAACTGATTCGGAAATTGAAAGTACTGAATCTAACGACTCTAGCGTTACTACAACCCAATCCGAAGCAACTAAATTTGCTATCCATAACGGGAATGAAAATGTTACTTTAACCGATATTAATGAATCCGCTAAAGAAGGGGATGTCATTACTTTTGGTTATAGAATCAAATCCGGTTATGAATTCAAAAATGAAGTCAAGATAGTTAATTCTAATAATGAAGAAGTTGCTTTTACTGATAATAATGATGGCACCTATACATTTACCATGCCTTCTAGTGAAGTTACTATTACTTTAGCTACTAAAAATAGGCTATATAAGATTAGCAAAGATGAAGAAACATCTAGATTAATCTCTTTAATAAAATGTGATTATAGCGAAGATTACCTAAGCGAAGAATCTACAACTAGCGAAGAAGATATCTGGATGCATAATTCCAAGGCTGAATTTTCTAAGACAGTCAAGGTTTATCTAACTAGCAATGCAACTTTAAAGCCAACTGGAATTACTCTTGCTGAACTAGATAATAAAGTTATTAACTTAGAAGAAAGTTCTGACTTTGTAAGTTTTGTTATGCCTAATAAAGACGTGACAATCAAAGTCAATACAACTAGAAACACTCACCCAGTTACTTTCAATAATTCTACTCACATTAGTTTGTCTTTATTCTCGAAAGTAGAGGGGACATATAGTCAAATTAATGAAGTTGTTGCTGGTGATGAGGTTTATCTAAAGGCTATTAGCAGCGAAGAAAAATATAAAATTAATGAAATTTCTTATTCCTATACCTTAAATTATGGCGGAGAAGTAGTTGATAACAAGTTTACTGAATCTGACTTAATCGATGGTTATTACAAGCTTGCTGTTCCTGAAATAAAGATGGTACTGCTTTATCATTTACCGTTACTGAAGTTGAAGCTGGCAAATTTGCCGGATATAGCTTTGTTGGTGAATATTTTGGTACTACAACCGAAAAGGGAAAGGCCGAAACTGCCGGTTGGGGAACATCATATAAACTAGCAATTGATGAATCTGGCTTGCTAACTTTTGGTTATGGTGCAACTTCAGAAAGCCTAAAGACATATTACTTAATCTCAGCTGCTACAAATAAGGATAAAGGCGAAGCTATCGCATCTAATGATGAAGGCAAGAAATTCAAATTCTATTATGATGGGACTAACATTATTGCGGATTCTTCTCTTAGTAATGAACAAGAAGTATTCACATCCTCTTTATATATAGGATTTAGATCCGAAAAAGACACTCCTAGTTATGTAGGCGATATGTACACTGGGTATTATGATTCGGTTTCTATCGATTCAACTTCTCATTTAACTACTTTCCAACTTTATAAAAAAGATGGAGAAAATACCAATTTGCTTTATTCCTTCTATGTTGATTCTTCTAAAAAGGAATTTGTTAGAGATGGTGTTACACTCGAATTAACCGAACAAGGTGAATATGTTAAGGATAGATTCAACGTCCAAGGGGCTTCCTATAATGTCTTAGTTAATGGAACTATTAAATATCGTTTGAAACAAACTGGAAAAGCTAATCCTGCACGTTTCATCTTGGATTCTTATTTTGGTGAATATAAATTAGAAGGCGAGACCAGCGCTTCCTTGATCCTTAACGGAGATGGAAATGGAACTTATAAAGGTGAAGCTTGTACATATATCGCTTCCGAGAATACATTGGTTTTAAAAACTTCAACTAAGAAAGTAACCGTTACAGTTGATGTATCCGCTTTAACTTATGTTGTGGTAAGTGAAGAAACAATGTCTAATCCATTGGTTGGAACTACATTCACTGATAATGGTAAAGTTAGTTATACTTTGGATTTTGGTTACGATTCATATTCTTATGATTGCACAATAAATCTACACTTCAAAAGCGAAACAATGTGTACACTGTCTTGGACAGATGCCGATTCCTATGATTTTTATGCTGATCCAGAAGTTTTAATCGAAGAAAGCGATTATCCTTATACCGTTGAAGGAAATAAGATAACAATCAATGCCACGACTAAATCAAATAATAAAGCGACTATTGAGTTAACTCTTTCTGATGATGGAACTAAACTTACATTCATGAACGATGTAAGTGGGGATACCGTCAAAGGGCAATATTTGACCAAACAATAATGTCTATTTAGTTTATTAAGGGCTGTTTGCTGTAACTAGTGGCAGCCCTTTTTATATTACCTCTATTGAAATCCTAAAAATATTATTTTTATTCTTTTAGATTTACCAAAAAAGTACATTTATTTATTTGTTGGGAGTTATTAAATTTTCCATTTTTTGTTCTACTTTTGACATGTTTTTGCTTTTTTATATATGTTAATTTTTAATCAAGAGGTATCAAAATATGAACTCGAAACAGAAAATTTTTATCCCATTTTTCAGCATTTTTGCTGCATTTTTTTCTTACGTTTGTATGCAAACGAATAACGGCATAATCCTTCCAAGTGCATCCGCATGTGAGCATGATGGAAATCATTACAGAGGACAAGGAAACCTTACGAGTGAGTCTAAACCAGAAACATTCGGGCATGGCATTCAAGAATATTACATTTGCTGTAAATGTCATGAAATGTTCTTTGCTAAAGATGGTGTTCCTACTGGCAAATGGAGTCCTATTCAAGATTTAGGAGAATCGATTGTTTCTCAAATAGATGAAAACGATCCAAGGGCTACCAAGTTCAATGTTGGCAATTTCTTGAATCTAAATGTAGAAACAATAAAGATGTCCTCTATAACCGGTTATGACCATGAAGTAGCCAAGGTGGATGGGTTCGGAAAGATTGGCTTTGATGGAGCTTATTTTGATAGCGATACATTCTTAGCCAGTTATTCTAATATATCTTTTGAAGTTAAGTTTGATGGAGCTTATTCAAATAACAGCATTCATGCATTCGGAAAAGTACAAACATTCAAGACGGATGGAACTATAAATACATTAGATAATAATTTTGTAAGAATATATAAGGATACAGTCGAAACCCAAACTATCAGTCCAAATGTTTGGTATACCATTTCAATTAAAGTTGATGGTGGAGCAGGCCCCGTCGCATCCAATCAATTAAATTCTATTTACATGGAATTCGGAGAGGTTTCTCATTTGGTTACTTTACAAAGCCTTAGATTTGGAACCACCTGGGACAGTGGGTTCCAAGCCAAAAAACATGGCATTTCAACTTCTGATGGTTTAACCCAAATATCAAGAAAGACAATCGGTGGAGAAGACTTGTTCACTGTTTATGGGAATGGAAATTTATATTTTGATGACGTCATGAGTAAGGATAATGTTCCGGGCCAATTCTTCTTAAGCAACTATAAGTATGTATCTTTCGACATTTATTCTACATATCATGATGCTCCACATGCTTATGTGCCTTATAGCGATGTTTGGATGCATGCAACCGCCAACTGGAGCTGGGCTTCTTCGCATCCGGAAGGGTTATTCGTTAAGAGCTATCAAAACCAAGTGGAAGTAGATACGTTTAATGTTGATCAATGGTATACATTTAATTTTGAAATACATAATAACATCAATGGCGCGGTCAGATTTGAATTAGGAGCAACGTTTACCTACATTACAAACGTTAAATTCAGTGTTGAACCTGTAGTGGGCGAAACTAAAACAGCTGAAGATAAACCAGATTACGATCCATTGGGTTTTGCTTTAAACAACACAACTTCGACAATGACAAAAGTTGAAGAAGATGGCAAAGCTTGCATGAAAGTGGTAACTACTGGACAAACTGAATTATATTTCTTAGATATTGGTACAAAAATAAAGCAAACAGATGGCTCAACCAAAGGTGTTGGCGGAGCTTATCATGGCGGTTATAAGTACTTTAGTTTTGATGTCAAAGTCGCAAAAGGCAACAATTTCTATTGGGCTATACCATGGGAAGGCATTTGGCATGACGCGAAAGGCAATTGCGATCCAGTAAAGACGGAATACTTAACCTTCTTAGATTTATCATCGGGTAAACCGGTGAATTCGATTATGGGATGCAACAATTGGTATAGGTTAAAAGTTAAAATTAACGATGCTCAAGGAAATGATTGGTGTATGACCTGGGGACTAAATGATGAAGGCGGCACTGAATTATATATCTGCAACCTTCAATTCTACGCTTAATTGAAATTTGGCAATTAAGGGCTGATTGATTCGCCCCTTTTAATTAGTATCTATTTTCTTTAACGGGATTTTGGTTTAAAAATATTAATGATTATGCCTAAGATAACTGTTTCTAATGTTACATATAAATACTTGACAAAAGACTATGAGATTTTAGCTCTGGATAATATTTCGTTAATTTTAAAGCCTGGTATCAATAACGTGATTGTTGGTACTTCTGGATGTGGCAAGACTACTTTATTAAAAGCAATACTTGGTGTTATTGATTATGAAGGCGACATATTCTTTGGTGATGTTAACGTTAATATGAAAAATGCCAAAGATAGAAGATGCTCATATGTAAATCAAGATATTGCACTTTATCCTCACTTGCCTATTTTCAATAACATTGCTTTTCCATTGCAACTTGCACGTTTTAAAGAAGACGAAATTAGATATAGGGTTAATAAGATAAGCAAAGAATTCGGTATTAACCAATGCTTAAGCCGTTTGCCTAGGGAAATATCTATTGGCCAGGCTCAAAGAGCAAGTATATGCAAGGCTTTAGTAAAAAGTAGCGATGTTTATATATTTGATGAAGCTTTTTCTAATTTAGATAGGCCTAATACCATTTTGTGTTTAGAAAAGATAAACAAAGTAATCCAGGATCCTAACGTTACTAAGATTTTCGTCATGCATGATATAAATTTGGCTTTAGAGATTGCAGATGAAATATTTGTTATGAAAGATGGAAAGATAATAACTAGGTCATCTCCAAAAGAAATAAAAGAAAGTAAGAATCCTGATGTAGTGGAGTTAATAAAGGCAAAATGAAGAAAACTAATTTTTCAGATGAAGATTTTCAAATATCAAAACTTCCATCTACAAGAAAATCTCAGTTCAAGGATATTTGCTTGCATTCTTATCGTTTACTTTTTGGGTTTGGGTTAGTGATGTTGCTATTTTTCATTCCGTACATAGTGACCTATATCTTTAGGATTATTTCTAATGTCGGAATTTCTTCTTTGCTTATTGATAAAGGAATAAAAGATAAAGACTTAGCGATGTCTTTGACTTATTTAACTTTGGCTTTTGATGTTATAAATATTCCTTGCTATATCATTATTTCTATTGGCTTAGCTGGTTATTCAATAGTTTTTAGAAACCTGATATATGGAGAAGGTGTTTTATTTAAATACGATTTCAAAAAAGGGATTAAAACAAATTTGAAATACTATGTTCTGGCATCATCTATATATGGCTGCATAAAATTAATTGTTAACTTCTTATGCAACTATTCAACTTTATTAAATAGTGTTGGCTTCAATATCCTTGCAGGTATATTGCTTGCTTTATTTTTCTTGCTGATTGTACCGACTTTATTCTATTTCACGGTCAATCACACCTTATATAACATGAAAATATCTTCTGGATTTTCAAATGCATTTAGGGTTACTTTATCTAGCTTTTTTGTATCGATTTTGCTTGGTTTATCTATTTATTTTGTAAAATATATCAATTTATTGCCGAGAGAATACGGAATTCTGTGTAAACCAGAAACTCGCTTTA
>ULWZ01034264.1_pt1 | contig 31827 bp, 48 predicted proteins | sample 1960811 | NCBI WGS metagenome assembly ULWZ01 (sample SAMEA4835825, study PRJEB28245) | human gut metagenome | biome: gut microbiome; material: fecal sample | place: Denmark | collected 2008 | reverse complement strand
ATCTTTGATATAGGTGTCTTTAAACCGTATCCAACAAACAACTAATCAACTGTAACAACGTCCTTATTTCTCTTTGACTATTTAGTTTCAAGATAAGGTTTTCCTTTATACTTATCAAGCAAATCAATAAAGTACGATAAAGAACCGGTCTACTTATTAGACTTCCATTTGTAGTTATTCTTTGAGCCATTTTTCTTCTACATAGATCCACCAAGCATCATCTGTAAAGCCTAAAGCTGTGCTAACATAGGGTTTTTACTATTAGATTCATCCTTTACCTAATATGTATAAGCATCAAGTGTTTCTCTATCGAATGGTATACCCATATAGTTAAGGATTTTAACAACTTGCGTAGCAGTCTCATCGTAAGCCGAAGACAAATCTTGAATAGTAGGTTCATTAAGAACTTTGGAAAGATCTATGGCATCCTGGCGCATCTTTACAAGTGTATCTACATACTCTGGATTTATAATAGTCTATCCATCTTTAGAAACAATTACATTAGAAGAAGCAAATTCCTAGCTCCATAAACGTGGCTAGTTTCTCTTTGCCTTGAGTGTGTTATCATTTCTTATCTCCCACGTACGCTTCTCGTCAGTAGGTACTTCTACTACAGATGATACCATATCTTCTGGCAAATCCATAATGCCCATAGATTTCTCTACTGGATCATTAAGCCAAATCTATGCTACCTGGTTATAAGAACTCTTTACTGTAGCAAGTATCTAGTTCTCAAGCTCTATATCACCTTCTACTTCTTCAAGTTTATCATTAAGGGCGACAAATAATGCCATCTTTCTATCAGCGAGCTATTTAACTTTACCTCTAATTGAATTGGCTGCAAATACACCTGTATTCGGATCTATATTATCATAAGATTCACACATCCATAAATTCTTCAATATAGAGCTCCATGCTTCGCTATAGCTCCAATACAAAGGAACGTCGCTAATAATATCATTAAACTGTGTCTCGTACTCACGCTCTCCTGTTTCTGGATCAAGAACAAACTTACCTTTTTCTATAAGACTTAAGAAAAGCTTAGCTCTAAATGCTACATTGTCTTTTTTACTTATAGACAGCTACATTACATCCCAAGTGTTATCGGCTCTATCGCCAATATCTCTAGACTAATCGTCATCATTTATAGAATCTTTATTCGTGAGATCATTAGTCTCATCCATCTAAGAGAATTTCTTTACATTGGCCTTTATTCCATACTAAGCAAATACATTAGCCACAATACCTTCAAAAGCCTTAGGATTGTTACAGATATCGTTTATTATAGATTGCTTTAACGGGTCTAATTCAAACTCATTATTATTCTTTAAATCTTCAATAAGATCATTGAATTTAGATACCTTTTTGCTATTAATGTCATTTGGAGTTTTAAAACCGTAATCGCTTAACAATTTCTACGCCAATGCTACACCACACTGATAGAATGTATGGTAATCCTTTATACCTTCAAGCTTATCAAGAGTAGATTGATCCACAGTAGGAACATAGTAATCTGCCGAAGCCACACCGTTTGGATATCTATTTTCAAACTCTTTTATAGAGTCTTTATCCATATGTACGTCGAAATATTGACCATTATTAATTGCCTTAAATACATTGCGTACAATATCTTTCTTTCTGGATACCTTTACAAAATCAAGTATATTGTTATATAGCCTCTTGACTATATTAACAATTCCCTTTCCGTTTCGCATTTCTGCATATCTACGGAAATCTTCAGCCATCAACTCTTCAACTTCTCCAAATGTTATATTTTTTAAGTTGTGAGATTTAATGTAAGCATCGTACAATCTAAGTCTCTGCGCTTTGTTATTTAACAATAAGTTAACGTAATGCCATGCCTCATGATAATGAATGCCATATCCAGCCTCATTGGATAAAGTGATAACACCATTAACCTGTCTATCTATGTAATCTGCTGCAAGACTTGTAATACCATATACCTTACTATTTTCGCAACCCTTAAGGACCCCATCAAGAACAACTACTTTGGTCTCGTCTAATCCAAGCTTTTCACTAAGCCACTTTCTAGCAGCTTTCTCGTTAAACTTTCCTTTTGATTTAAATCTAGAAAATACTCCAGTATATCCATCCTATCTAACCTTACTATTACGAAGTATAGATAATGGATCCTATGCATTTATACGAAGATTTCCATTTGTACCAACATTAAGTATAGGAACGTATCCTCTGGTTACAATATTCTTAAGCATAGGATCGGATACAAAAGTAAGATTTTTTACATCAAACTTCTAACCTTCCTAAGAATTAGCATAGTCTACATATTTCTATACATGCTATGCGATAATACGTTTAACATCGTCCAATGATTTACCTTCTACATCCTCTTTAAGTACATCTATTACAACTATATCATATATACCACGTTTTCTATAGTTATTTAGCACTTCTTTTCTAGCCTCGTCAGATAGAACTAAGAAATCATCTTTGGTAACTTTCTATTTCTATGAATCGCTCTTGTATCTGCTTTGCATTCTGCTTATAGCATCATCAGTAAATCTCTTTGCAGCTATATTAGCTTCCGCTTCAATTACGCTAGGATTTTCCTACTTTTTACTTTCTCTCTTCACCTTTGCTACAGCCTTCTTCTTTGTTGAAGCCTGCACTCCGTCGGAGTATATAAATGGGGCGTAGAAATGCTGTGGAGCTAAGTCTGTAAGGAGCTTGCCATTATTTATCATCCATGCAGCAAGTGATACCTTTTTAGGGCTAAGCTAACCATTATTATTTGTAGAGAATAGCTCGTCTCTCTTAAATTCGAGCTGATTAAGACCAAAGAATTTATATGACTTAGCTTTCGGATTGTACTCAAAATACTATCTCAAGAACGCAGATAATTTAGGCATAGATTTATTAAAATGTTCAACCATGTCTTCTTTATCTGTGTTCCAGTGTAAATTGTTTGCTATATATCTAATAGTAGACCTTCTTGTCTTCTCAGACTAATCACCAAACAACTAATCCATAGACAATCTTAAATCCTATCTAGTGCCTGGTTGGGTTAACACAAGCTAGTTTTTCTCATCGTCGAAATAGAACTGCTTAGAAGCTAAATACGGATGTTTTTTGTCAGCTTTAGTAGCAAACGTAGTATGAACACTTAATGCAAGTAAATCTGCAATAAGCCCCTGGTTTCCTTCAAATTCTTCTGGATTAATTCTACCAGTAACCATATATAATATAAGCTCAGCCATAGATAATGGAGCATTTCTATTTATCTTTCCTGTATTTGGATCGATAACCAACTACATATTAATAGGATCGATAAACTACATCTTTCCATCTTTACCCTAAACCTAGTTGAATCTTTCTTCCCTAAGCATTACAGGAACAACGTATCCACTAGGACCGGTTATTGTAAAGTATAATTTACCAGAATAACCTTTACCTTCTATTGTATCTCTAGAAGGATTGTAGAGATTACGAATAAGAAATCTATTACCTTCATCAGCCATAACTCCAGTACCATAACCAAGTGTTATAGCACCCTTCTCGAGCTGCATTGTAAGTTCTTCTGGATCAGAAGGAATACCAAGATTTAAATCTTTATCTGTAAGAGGTCTAAAATCAACAAGATTATCTTCAAGTTTTGGTCTAGTCTATATTTTACCGTTACTTATACTTGCTTCTTGTGGCTTAACGTCAGTTCTAATAGTCTATGGTATTATATACTTACCATCCTTAAATGTACAATATGCTTCAATTATAGCGTTTCTATTATCTCTAAGTCTCTAAATTTGCTGTGTAACCTAATTGTTTGTCAAAGGAACCTTACCTGGAAGAGCGGACTTATTTCTAGCAGTATCGTCTATATATGCACGTATCTAACCGGCGTTTTCTGGATTACTTTCATGTAGGTTGTTATACCAATCTATTACTTCCTTATTCAGTTTATTATCGTTTTCCAGAAGAGATTGATCAACATTATTATGAAGTAAGTAATAATTTTTCGCCGTCTCAAACAGATTGACCTTATAGGCATCCATATCGACTCCTATAAATTTAAGTTTATTAGCGAGCTCGTATGAAAGATCAATGTCTGTTTTTCTATAGTTATCATGATACTGTCCTAACGCTCTAAGTGCAGAGAAATATATTTTATTGCCATCTCTTATGGCTAAAGATACTGTGAACAAATCTCTTTCGTCACCAAGATTTCCTTTCTAGTATTTCTACATCTATGACACAACATAGAACTTATTAGCTTTTTCAAACCATCCTTTCTATGTAAGTTTCTGTGCAAGCTCTGCACCAGTACCAATAGTACATCCTTCTGGTAACTTAACATCCTTTCCATTAACCTTTATCTTCATAGGTTCTTCTGCATCAGGTCTATAGAAGAATGTATGATCAGCATATCTTCTTTCTATGTCCTCAGACTCCTATACAGCCCATGGCTTAGGTTTTCTATCGTCGTATGCTCCAGATGTATCAGTTGACTCAGTTGGGTTATCCATATTACTAAGAGTATCAGACTCACTCTATATATCTATATCCAACTTTTCTGGAAGATCCTCTATGTTTAAAGTTCCGTTATCATCGTACTTCTTAGGCAATACTTCTGGTTCTTCTTGTTCTGAAGGATTTTCTATATTGAGCGTATCTTCGGCATTCATGTCTTTAGGATCAAGAACCTGTGCAGTCTTTCCTTCTTTATAAGGAGTTTGATCTATATCGTCGTTGTTGTCTTCTGGATTACCATCAGGAAAGTCTTGATCTTCCTGAATGCGTTCAACATTAAGACCCGTATCAGCAATCGTCTTATCTGGAGTCAAGTCTGGAGAATTGTCATCGTCTTTCTTTTCTGGCTCATCATCTTCTTGTACCTACTGCTATTCAGGCTACTTCTCAGTATTGTCCTAAATGCCAGTATCTGTGCTATTTTGCTAAGCTTCTTGAGACTTTTCTGGCTTTACAGTTACAGTTCCGTCGTTATTATTATCATCTTTTTCATCTGTAAAATCAGTTGAACCTGACTTCTGCTCTTCTTTGGCTTTCTGTTTCTATTGCTTTTCCCTAAGCTTCTACTACTACTTATCTTCAGTAGGGCTCATTCCTAAAGCTTCTTCGAGGTTTCTTTCATTCTCTGTAGAACCTTGCTGAGAATTCTCCATAGCTGCATCAAGCTCAGATGTATTAAGCACAGACTTATCCTAAGACATTGGTTGAGTATTCATATTTTCTGCTTCTCTCTCAACTTCTTTACTCTTAGGTTCTCCTGCAAGATCTTTAATTCTCTGTGTTACATCTTCACTAGCAGTACCATCTTCAGCCTGCTAAACGTCATCTGGCGTAAGTGGTCTCTCTTGATCCCATTCTCTACGAGCTATACGCATACGATTCTTTTTGTCAGCAAGAACTGAACTAATAAGATCTCTAGCTGCCTCTCTTTCCATATCAGTAAGACGAACAATATCGTCCATACTCATATTGGATATGTCATCATTACCTTCAATCTTATCTCTTAATTCTGCGTATTTTTTAGATAGTTCTTTTATAGACTTTCTTTTCTTATTCTACTTATTCGAATATTCTTCTTCAATCTATGCTTCAGTTGGAGCTTGTTTGCCTTGCTCTTGATATAAACCCTATACTTTTTTAGTGAACTCAGACTTTTGTTCATCTGACAATTCGTTCCAGTTCTATTCTCTTCTAGAAAAATATACAGATCTAGGATCAACTTGTCCAGTAGTAAATGCTACGGACATTGGTTTTAGTATATTAGATAAAGCGTCGTTTATAAGAAACGCCTAATAAGCCTTATCTATCTAATCCTGGTTATCAAAATCCTAATAATCCTTAAAGATTGAATCGTACGTTATCTTTTTATACTACTTATTTTTATCACTTATAGAAGCGTTTGATAAATCAACTCTTTCGTTGTATGCTAATATTTCCTTGGAATTTTCTACCTTATCCTTTATGTTCTATATAAGCTTATCAAGATAATCTATCATACCGGTCAACTTATCAGTATTGATATCTGTACCTGTTTCGTTAGATATCAACTAAAGTCTTCTTTTCTGATCTTTTAGATCTTTAGACAACTTCTGAGCTGCCTTATACTATCTATAGCTGAATATTGATTTAAGTCTAGACTATGTGTACTCTTTCTCAGAATCAACCTTAAACTCATCACGTTCATTCATTACGTTTTCGATAGCCTTGTCTAAAGGTGTCCTTTGTGCATCATCTTCATAATAAGCTTCATTCTTATCGATCCACTCTTGACCAGCTTTCTTTCCTTCTTCAGAGTTCTTAAATTGATTCCTTCTAGTATTTATAGATTCATTAAACTATTGGTAATCCTACTTTATTTTACTAATAATATTAAATAGCGCAGGATTATTTTCCTATGTAGCAGTTTCGTAATCCTGTACAGTCTTGTTTATTATAGCGTCAATATTATTACTAGCTTTTTCAGAATCTTTTGCAGCATTTTTAGAATCTATCATAACTCTAGTGGCTGCTTGTACGAGTTGTTTATGATCCTCACTATTTCTAGAAATATTTAGATCTTTCATAGACTGTTCGAGGTTCTTGTTGTTATATGTAAACCACGCAGCATTAAGAAGCTCTTTGTCATTCTCTATATAACTATCTGAACCATCTTGCAATAAAGAACCCTTGTACTTTTTCATGTCATCAAGAGCCGTCTATAATCTATCTTTATTTACTCCAGCTCTACTAAATGCGTCAAAGAATATTCCCACATGATCATTATCCTACGCAAGTTGATAATTATTTGCAGCTACGCTACGAATGACATTATCATTTTTAAGCTACGCTATAGTATTTCTTAAACTATACTTATCGCTTGAACGGAAAGGACTAGTACTACCTTCTTTATATGGCGCTAAGAGATTTTTTACATTATGAGGTATTCTAAACAACAAACTAGTCATTGCTCCAATTTCCATTGATCTTCTTAACTCGGCATCACCATTATCAGGATCACCAGGGTTAATGCCTAAATAAGCAGCAGTTGCTTGTGCGTTTAATAACTAGTTATCTAACACAGATGGCAAATAAAAAGAAGACTGTCCTGCTACATAGTTGTCATACTCGCCCCTTTCAAATCTAGAAGTAAGCAATTGCTGTCGACCTTCTTCTAATGCTTCGGATGTAGCATATGGAACAAGCTTATTTATCTTGTTTGAAAGATATTTTGATCCATGAATAAATTTAAGCCTGTTTCCTATATTACTAAATTTACTCATAGCAATTCTTTCTATTGCATTATCTATAACTCCAGTAGCAGCAGCATCTGTAACTTTCTTAAGGAACTCATCCTATATATACCCTTTTGGAGCTCTAGAGAATATATTATTAGCAGCTTTAGATATTACGCCTCTCGTATAATCCATAAAAGGTAAAGCCTACAAATAGTCATCAAGCGCCATTGCGTTGTTATCATTTATAAGCTTAGCTAAACCTTTTCTTGAATCTACTTTAATCTTGTCGAAGTTATCGTCTCCTGTAGGTATGTTATAAGCTAATGCGAGTTTTACTTTTTCAAGCTAATCAAGATCTTTAGAATCTACACCTATACGCTTAGAATACTAATCAACTGCATCAAATACTTTGTTGAAGTCTACGTCTGTTTTAAAAGACTCATTAAGAACTCTCTAAGCTAAAGCATTTATAGCTTCACCATTAGTCTCTGATTGACGCATCTATTTTGTCCAATACATACTTGCTGCAGCTGTAGAACCACCTATTATTTTCCTAGCAGTTTCTACTCTATTTAATGCATTAGCCACTTGTTCTACGTTTTCTGCAGAATTAAAAGCTTTTGTCATATCTTCAGCAGTTAGTGCAGCACCTAATCCAGGAATCTTCCTAGTAAGGAATTTAACAGCTGCTTTTGTAAGCAATGCGCCACCAGCATTAGTTGCTATCATTGATGCAAAACTTGCAGCATCACTATATGATGTACCTATTTCTGGTACCGAATATACCCATTGTGTAGGATCGATGATAGAACCAATTAAACCGCCTTTGTTCTAATTCTAAAGGTCTCTGAATTCTGGATTAATCTTCTTAGGATCAAATAACCAGTTACCATTTTTGTATTGATTTATTGCTGATCTTAATGAAATTTCTTTTTCATTCCGTTCTCTGTCTAATCCTGTTTTTAGATCGTTTATTTTTGCCTAAAGCGCACTGGATCCACCTTTTGATGAATATCCTTCAAAAAGATTATTATAATCACTAGTGCCGTTCTTAATAGCCCTTTTAATAAAATCTCCATTTCTAGATCCACCCATAGACTCTGGTAAAACTTTGCCTATTCCGGACTAAACAGTTAAAGCTACATTTTGTAAGCCTTCGGTCAATGTATTGCCAGTATATTGTAACGCATTAGCAATTGGGTCTGTTACATATTTATAAAACCAATCTTCATCTTTTGCTTTGTATTTCTAAAACTTAGCATGAGTGACTAATGCATTATCTTTAATAGAAGCTAAATAATCGCCAACTCCAGCTTTATTTGTATCGTAGAATAAGTCTAAAAATACATCATCGTTCTTATGTTGCTTAAAGAAATCTTGGTATTTCTTAACTTGATCATCTACATTTATAATAGCGTCCTGTAATTGTCTTGTCTATTCCTTTGAAGCATATCCATGGCTCTTAAAGGCTCTATATTGATTTATAAGATCTTCTCTCTGTTTAAGAAGATTATTGTAATCCTAAGCTATTTTTAGAGAACCCTATTTGAAAGTAACATCATCAAGCTCTTTTTCTTTAGAATCAGCATAGGCTCCATATCCTTTCTCGAACGCAAGTCTACACATATCCTTGAAAGAGTACTTATCCCATCTCTCTTTCATCTTATTTAAGTCCCAAGAGTCTCCCAAAAGGAAATCTCTTAAAGAACCATTATTACTTTCTTCTGGGTCTACAACAGCTTTACCCTGTTTATCTAGCGTAGTGTACGCAGGGAATGTCATGTTGTTAAAGTCGCTGACATCTGTATAGGCGCCCATACTCCCCTCAACATAAGGAGCGGCATAGTCAGCACTTCTTTGTGCTACACTACGCTGCAAATCCTACGCTATCTAAGCTCCTCTACTATATGCCTAGTTGTATGTAAACGTCTTTTTGTTTTTATTTGCCATAATATTTTATTAATCTATCATTAATGAAGAATTTTGTGCATCATTAGCCATCTTAAATGCATTACTAGATCCGAATTCCTATTTATTAACATCTGTATTTATGTCTCTTATCTTGAATGCGCCATTATTCTAAATTGTTCTAGTCATAGGTACCTAGTAATATGTAGCAGATCCAACCTTCTCTTTCTTTGTTACAGGCTTAGATGCTGCATCAAATGCATCAAGACCAAGTTCTGACGCTATCCTTGCTTTATCGTTATCAGAAGAAGCCCCAATTGATACGCAGAACTCACTAAATTGTTTACCAGTAATTGTAACGTGCCCAGCTATATCAAACTGCTTATGTTTGCCTGGTATCCATCCAGCATTAAGATCCTCGTTTACAAGAGCTCCTCTACCAGCTGCTCCGCTCTTAAGCCATCTATCAAATTTTCGCATTGTTGTAGCATATCTAAGTCTCTTATTGCCTGTAACATTTATTCTTCTTATAGGAGAATATCTAAGGTTAGAATCCTTAAGATTTACTGCAAGATGTTTATTCTACATTAGCTCAAATTGCTATGGTTTTTCTGTTCCTGCAAACTTATTTAAAAGAACCTTGTGCTCTGCTGAACCGCCAGTTGGCTTGTACATGTATCCACTATACTGTTTATCTGCAGCCTAAGCAAGTTTTTTAGGATCATTAAATGTACCAACATTTGTATGACTAGCATACCCATCTGCATTCAAAAGTCTTCTAGATGGCTAATACTGTCCGTATTCGTCAATTTGTACAAGACCATTCTTTATAAGGGATTTAGGATCTGCACCAGCCTACCTAATAGCACTATCCCACCATGCTGCATGATCTCTACCTTGCTTTCTCTATGCAGCAGAAAGCCTGGTATTATTCGCTCTATCTTTCCAATACTTAGACGCTCTCTCCATAGTATCAAATAGGTTTGTCATAACCTAGTTGTCCTTCTATCTCTATGATGTTCTTTCAGATCTAGTAGACCACTATAATGGGGATTGTTGTCCATTTGCGCCAGAACCATTAAGTTGGGCTTTTAGAGCCATATCGTCTTGATCCCATTTGTGTTTAAGTGCAGCCATCTCTTTCTGGAACGCTCTATTCTTAGCAGCTTCATTAGCTTGGAATAGCTGGTCATTAAGATGTATCTAAACCTGATCTGGACGCTTATCAACCTAAGTATACTCTCTGTTGCGATCAATTATATCAGCTTTAAGAGCATTGATATCTCCACCATACATGTCAAGATAGTATCTGCCCAATTCTGATTTTGTCATATCTTTTATATTTGAGTCAAGAATCTGCTACATCTTCTTTGGAGACTTAGAATATATTTGATACATTCCTCCAGCTTTCTTGGTAGCTTCATCATCATATTCCAGCTACATATTGTCGAACAAATTACTTGTCCAGTCCTTAAGGCTAGAATACTTAGATGGGGCTTCTCTGGTCCACATGCCATCTGTAGACGGATCCCATGTCTCAAGCGTCTTGCCACCCAATACAAACTTCTCAAAATCTGGGTCATATGTACCATTACGCATAGCTTCTGCTTTGTATCTCTAATAAGTCTTCATAGACTCATTCTAAGCTTTAAGATTAGCTATTTCGGCGTATGGTCTCTCTCTGATAATCTTAGCTATGTATGCTCTACCTTCTGCTGATCTAAGAGGATCTATGCCATTCTGGTACAAATAGTCAAGACCTTTGTTTACGGCTCCTCTAGTATCATCGTAGAATTGCTTATTAATGTTAGCATTAGGCCCATAGAGCTCACCAAATTCCTTAGCAAACTCCTTCTGGTCCTATACTGCCTAATTATATTGTTCTCTTGCGGCACTGATGTACTATGACATCATATTGCTATCCAGTAAGTCGATTATAGGCACCGCTACTGGTTCGTCATACATTCCTATCATTTTGTCAGTCTTAAACTAGTTATATTATATGGATTATAATCAAACAAACCACCTGCCCATACTGGTGTAAATAACCCATTTGGACCAAATCCGCCAGTGTAATCACTGGAAAAATTAATTCTCTCATATGGTGTTCCAAACGCACCTCTTTGATACTACTCTTTAGATTTAGCCCATTTTCTTGTAGATTTTGCAGATTCAGCAACTTTGTCAGGATCTATATACCAATACTTTCCGTATGGAGCCTAAAGTTTATTTATAGTATTATCGCCGTATTTTAAATCCATTACAGACATATCTAAACCAGGAGTATTTGTAGGGCTTTTTGTATCAGTGCTTGGTGTTGTAGAACTATTATTATATAGAGCTTTTATAGCATCTTTCTTATTATCTACATCCTGCTGATATATATCAAGAATATCTCCGTACTGCTTGTTCTTAATACGCTGAGACAGCCATTTCTGACCAAGTAATCCGAGATTAGCCAAATGTGTTTCGATTCCCTTGGTTCTAGCACCATATGCTCTATTGTAGGCATCCCAGCCATACTGATTAGCCTACTGCTGTCTAGAAGCCTCGCTATCACCTAATCTAGCAGCCATATCAGCATATGCATTTCTATATGCAGCATTCTTCTCATCTACATTCATAAGTGCGTTAGCAGCGTTTCTCTGAGCTCCTAAAGCAAGTGCTACTCTAGCATTCTATCTCTGTCCTCCTGTATAGCCTCCAGAATTAGCTAACTGGTAAGCTGCCTGTCTATCCTATGCATTAAGATTCTCAAGCGTAGAGTATGGAGATATTCTATTGCTAGCCATTGTTCTAAGAGCTATAGGGGCGTATCTATTAGCTGCATAGATATCTGGCATCTATGGACGCTCTCTATTCCATCTATTAAGCATAGTGCCCTCAAGGAGTGCTGGTATAGAATAACCAAAGTCTAATGTAGCATTAGATACCTTTCCTTTGCCACCTTTAGTCCAGTTATTAAAGCTATTCTTTATATCGCCCCAGATTTCCTTTCCGCTAGCAAATCTATTCTTACCACAGTTATAGTTCTGTATTTCATGCTGAACCTACTATCTATCTGTAATCTACTTCATAGCCTACAGTATAGGAGCTTTAGCTCTATCTACCTACATCTTCTATAACTGTGCAGTCTGCTTAGATAGTGAGCTCAATCCTGGCTTCTTATTCATCTTCTTTTCTATATTATTGTACATCTAAAGTTTAGCTGTAAGTGGTGCTATCTGATCTGAGAACTTCATTCCATTTGTCCAGTCTTTATCATTTCCTGCGATAACGTTCGAGTCATCCTCATGTACAGAACTAGGTTGATTATCTACGCCAACCTTTCCCTTTGTTACAAGGGTTCCAGTTCCGTTAGTATAGTCTATAATAGACTCGCCTTTACCAACTAAACTATTTACAGGACCCTCCTAATAACCATTAGGTGTCCATACTTTATTTGCCTTTATCATATTTTGGTCTCTTTAAATCTTTTCCTCGGTTAGCGTATAATAGATCATCGTATGTAGTACCATTATCCATATAATACTGCTGCTATAAACCTTCTGAAGCAGCTGCTGATCTATTAACCTAATTAATTAAGTTTGCATTCTACTATGCGTTCTATATCTTCTTACGCTGTCTTTCTCTAGCTTTCTTGCCTCCAAACAAACCTGTAACAAGGCCTGTTAAAGCTCCTGCAGCACCTCCAATAAGTGTACCAACTCCTGGTATAGCAGATCCTATTGCGGCTCCTGCAGCAGCTCCAGAGCCTGTCATAGCCAATGTATTAGTAGTATTTGATTGTGATATATCAGCCATAGCCTAGCTCTTATTAATATCATTCTAAGCCTAGTAGTTTACTCCGAATGCCTAGTCTATTCTTTGTCCAGACATACCAAATAATCCAGCCTAGTCTTTTACTGCTGCCTATTGCTGATTAAATCCACTTATTACTCCAAGTGTACCATTCACTGCAGAAGTTACAGTTCCCGCGCCAATATTTCCAGTAGATCCTCCAGTAGCTCCTATTGTACTCTGTTTTGTATGAGGCCCAGCTATTATTGATTTATAGGGCGCGTTAATATCAACCATCTGAGCCACATCTCTAGCAATACCACTTTGATAATACGGATTAGCTTTTGCATCAAGAGCATCAAGTGATCTAGATTTTCCAGGATCAAACTTAGGGATGTTGTTTATTCTTTTTCTCTATCTTAACTCCATGATAATCTATATTTAGTTGTAATAAACTGTATAGCAGTAGTATACTTTGGTTTTTCGCTTGTTATCTCACATACCATATACTTACCTCTTATTCTATCTCCGTATAAACCTCCTGCTCTAGGTATTGCAAATCTATGATTATTCTCACGAAGAGTTATGCTGTTCTCAAGAGTAGAAGCAGACTTAATCATAGGAGTCTCCCATGTGTATTTATGATTAATAGAGAAGTAATCATCCTTATCGTATACTGGTCTACCTTGTAAGTCTTCCTATGTTACAATAGACTGATTATCAAATACCTTGGTAACCAAAGGCTATTGATTTACAGTATACTTAACATAGCACTTAATGAGCTGTCTATTAGTGTCCTTTAACCCATCATCGCTCATATAATCGTAGTGGAAGATATTCACCTCATCATCAACTGTGTTAATCAAGTATAACCCATTGAAGAACTCTATATATCCTTCGAAAGGCATTGTATACACTGAAGTAAACTTACCTATAGCTTCGTTGAAAGCGATCTATTGTTTATCCTTAAAGACGTTAAATACGAGCTCATTGTTCTTATTGTCGTAGAATACTCCAGAAGATCCATCTGCCTTAGCATTCATGAGGCTCTATACCTTTCCTTGCTTACTAAGCTCTACAACATGCTCTCCATTAAACATGCAGATAACATTGTTGTGAGTATCGCACCAGTAAGCTCCTCCGTTAGAAGATGCTACACAGAATTGTTGTTTACACATACCATACTTGTTACTAAAGTAGTCGTATCTTGACAGCACTCCGCCATCTCCAAGTATTACATCATTACCAGAATTATCTGTAGTAATGCTACGCTCATTTACACTGAGTATACCGAATGCTTTCTATTGCCAGAACAATAAGTTGTTCTTAAACTTATAGATATCAGTTATAGGACCATACTGTTGATCTACATCAATAAAGTTGGAGCTTCTAAACTTGCACCAGCTATCGATAATCTCATCATTAGTTTTTAGATCTGAATAGTATACTCTGGTATCTATGGTCTTATTATAGTCCTCTTTGTTGAGATCATCGTATATTGCATGTGGTCTACTAGTATTCTGCGTATTGTATACAGTATTGTAAACGAACTAAGGATCATCCTATGTATAAGCCTCTGTTATCTAAGCAGGTTCTTCCTGGATAAATGATGCATAGTTATCTGCTGCATTTGCACTAAACTGCCAACCATACTCAAACTTGGTCCAGATGTTAGATTCTGTAGGAATAGAGTAGGTAATCATATGCGTACTAGGGAATTTTAACTCTTTTTCAGAATCACTTGTGTATACACCATATATTTTATGCATAGACGTATATTCAAATATCTCTATATTACAATCTCCGTTGTACACATCATTCCAGTCATCCGAAGCTTTAAAGTAATCGCCATTACCGAAATATACATTAGTAAGTCTATTTACGAACGACTGGCCTCCATATGGGGTTATTTGCTGTCTAAAGTTACATAAGAATGTACCAAGCAAGCTAGATCTAACATATTCGTTGATTATATTTATCTATTCGTCAGAACTATCTAAAGCGTAATATTTGCTAGTCTTTACACTATTCGTTACAGCATCGTTCTTATCTTCACATGAGAACAAAAGGCATCTTCCACCAGTGCCCCATAAAACATGCTTTCCAGCACTTCCTGTAGCATCGCCTTTAAAGCCTCCTCCGAATTGTCCGAAGTTACTAAACACATGATCATCTGTATCTGTAGCCAATCCACCAGTTATAGCATTAGCGAACAAGTGACCACCAGATGATACTGCATAATTAGAGAACGCTTTAGAGCTTCTTTCTTCCTTTCCGTCTTTATTATAGTTTCTCTTGAACAACTTATTCCATTCGATCTACTCTACGGTTTTGAAGTCAATTACTTTTCTATAATTGTCAAGAATATTTACATTTTCAGATCCACTAAATGTATCTGTAACGTTTGATGATTCATACAGCTTAATATAACCAAATGCTTTCTGCTATATATATATTCCATTTTTATCAGTTACTTCAGCAATTTTAGAATCTGTATTATATAATACGTACATCGGATCTCTTTCGTATACAGAACTCTTTATAGGATAGAATGAATATGATCTATCGTTTCCAAGTACATATTCCGTGAATGCCCACGGATTAATTCTCTACATCAAATCAAGATTAAGATATGAATCAAGATATACTATCTTATCATGATCGCCTGATTTAAACTCTACATTCTCTACGTATCTTTTTGCTAAGCTTTTATTATCAACGTATGTTTCTAATGTGCAATTCGATATTCCTGGAATTATGAATTTATGGTTTGTTATACCATACGTAGTTCTTAGTTCTTCTTTTTCTGGTATATGTTTACCATCTGCTTGTATATATTTACCATTTGAAGGAGAATCATATATATCGTCCTAAAATTTCTTATCGCCTCTAGATCCGAACAAGAATAATGGTGTTTCTATATAGTACTTCTTATCCTTTATGAACGTCTTAAACGATTCCGGCTGATAACAAACTTCCTTTGAGACAAACTGCAATAGGCTGTTATTCGCTAAGTTTGCCATGCATTGATCTTCTGTGTTGTTTCCATCAGACATCTAATATACGCATCCAGAACCTTCTATAAACATACCTGTTGATAGGAATCCTGTAGGACAGTATGTGTGGTACTTTGTTATCATAAAACCACTTTTATCGTCACGATCAGGCTAATCAAATGCTCTACTATACGCATTAACAACAGGCTTATTAAGTACACCCTATGATATAGTAGCCATGTCCTCCTCGTGTCTAGCACATCTTACAATCTGATAACCAACACATCCTGTAGGCAGATTACTAACCTTAAACTGTATACCAAGATTACGTACTACAAGCTCATATCTGGTACCATTAACCTTAGTATTAGATGTAAAGACATTAAACTGAGGGTCTGTTATATTAGGTGTTCTAATATCAGCTATCCACTTAGCAGGAGAAGCTTGTCCATACTTATCGTATAAAACAATGCCGTATCGGTACAATTCGTTGCGTCTAAGCGACTATAATAGGTATGTGTTAGACTTTATACCATCATCGAATTTATCGCCGTTAGAAGCCAGCTAAACGCCTCCAGAGCTTGTTACATAGTAACTCTTCTGCTGTTTAACATTGTCCATACTAACATAGTTGTAGAGAGTACCAACCTTTCTAGTATAGTCGTCAGAGCCATTATGTTGCCTTTTACAGCTATCTCCAACCTGTGGTGATATAATAAACCTCCACTCAACATTAAGACCGCTACCGCCAACATATGAGCCTGTTTTGTCATATACTTGATTAATTCCATCTATTGCCTGCTTTGTGTTTATATCATTGTAAGACTAGAAACAATCATGGTTAGCAGCTACCTTTGGTATATTGTTAGCCTTTATGTCTATTCTATTACCTCCATTTACATCAGTAAGAGTACAGTTACCATCCTTGTCAAATCTATAAGCTCTAGCATCCCAGTCTTCAAAGCCTTTAATAGTAGTCTGATATGTCTTTGTATTAGCAGCAAACAGATATCCGTTTTTAACAGCTAATGAGTTAGGGATAATTCTTACTCCCTACATGCTGTTATACTCTTCTACGTTTATCTATTCAAGAGCCTCTTGACCTGTATCGCATACGGTAATATCTGCGTCTTTAAATTCTGTGCAACCTGTAGCAGCATCATAAATAACGGATATAATAGGCATCTAGCCATTCTAAAAGTACTGTATTCTAAACACCTTAATCTTGTCCAGATGTACGTATTCACTATTAATCTGTACAGATATTTTTGTTCCACTATTAGACTGTGCATCAAGCTTACCTCCAGACTGTATGAAGTTCTAATTATCTACAAAGTTGTAGTTTCCTATAGGTATCTGCTTACATGCTACAGACACATCCGAATGCTGTCCATGCTTATTATATAACATATAGCTATAAGACACCATACTGTACTTCAGCTTTCCAGGAATGTAGCACTCAAACTTAGGAGGCTAACATGGAGCTGTAGGATATATATAACACTTATCAAGGTCATCGTATACAGTCTTAGACATTATATTAAATACAAGGATAGTGTCCAAAGAGTCTGCTACATAAAGCTTTATATTGTCTTCACTCTCATAGTTAAGCTGTATACTAAACTTGTCTGGATAGTTAGCATGAGCAAGAGGTGCATCAACAATTAAGTCAGGAGCATTAAGATGATAGAAGTCTTGGTTGTGTAATGCTCCACCTATTGCATTCTTGAATCTAAATACAACAAGCGTTTCTGTGCCATTATTCTTACACGTACATACTACAACGCCATAATCTCTTATAGAGCCTGTAGCTACAACCTTAAAGTTCTTATAACTTTCAGGCATTCCACTTATAATACATGCTACCTTAGCTCCCTTAATAGGAGTAAGTACACCATTTCTATTCTCCCTAGAACCATCATTACCATCCTTGTACTACGATATTCTTATATTTGTAGCATCAAGGTACTGATTTGTAGAAACAACAGATATATCATCATCGCTATTAAGACCTCCAGCAAAACTATTAATTTGTGGTTCAGTATTAGTATCCATAGCAATAATCGTTAAAGTTTAATTGTTTTTCTCCAGTATTCTTGAAGAAGTTCTCATCATCATCCCACTCTGGGATAAGTTTTGTCCACTCATTCTTTATTGTAAGCATCTCGCTTTCATTAGGCATCATAGCCTCAGCGTAAGCCTAATTTCTATAGAAGTTCCACTGCTACTGTATATAGAAGTATGTATTCTAGTTGTATCTAGCTTTACCTCCAAGAGAACCTTTAAGGAACTTAGGAAAGCTTAACTTCATCATTACGTACCAGTATATAGCCTCCTAGTATGAAGCTAAATCTGGAATAAGAGGATAACCTCTTTCGTCTGTAGCAATAGCTTTGTAAGACAGCTTAGCAAAGCCTTCTTCTTTGTTAAATACAATCCATCCTGGTTTAATCCAATATGATGGACTGCCGTTCTTTTTATCTCTAATAGCGTCCAATAAAGCAGTGCTCCCATTAATGCCTAAAAGCTGAGACCTATGAGTAATCAAAGGGGTCCCAGCTGGCTGTATAGGATGATAATGATGCATAGCTTTAGTGTTAGCGTTAAATTTGAATGAGCTCTCGTCTTTTCGTGCCTAAACCCAATTTGTTCCATTGTTTGAATAGACTATAGCTGTCAAAGATTCTAGATCTTCAGGAAGCGGAACTTGATGTTCGTGTATTTCAAATATAGGTACGCCATCCTCGCCAGATTCTTTCTATACATACTATACTGGAGCCCCAATCTTTTCGACAGCTTCGAAGATCCATTCACGTATATCTGTAACACGAATATTCTTCTCAGACATGTCTGCATCAGCCATAATCTTAGCTATAACTGACTCACATTTTGTATACTTGTATATCATCTATATTTATATAATCTTGTTTATTAAATATAAGTTGAGCAAGGTGTCTTTTATTCTCTCTTACCATACATAGCTAGTACTTATATCTAGCTGAGAATATCTTTGGTACCTTTGACCAATATAACCTGTATTTATAACCATTAGAGTGCTCATTCAAATGATATATTCTCTTACCCTCTTCCTTACTTGACTTGTAGTCTACAGACAACGATTTATCTGTATAACCTTTAGGTCTATACTTAACTATGCATACAACACCTAAGCCATAAGGCATTTTAAATGGCTATGAGCGCTCTAAAATCTCTTCCTTGACAACTTTATTAAATTCGTCTATAATGCGCTTATATCGCGCGTAATTAAGCTCTACGTCGTTCTTTTTAACGTAGTCTCTATATATATCAGCTATTGTGTAGCTCTTTTTATTTTTCCTTATCCTAAGGACCATTTGGTTTCACGCTAGATAATGTTGAGTTATTGCTATCATCGCTTGGTCTCTTAAGCATAAATGCAAGCTCATTGGTCATAATAGCTTTCTTAATATCCGGTATCATCCAACCAGGAATAGTAACATCTTCTTCTCCATCTGCATAACCTTCTGGGTCTATGTTACCAGTAACGTATATTGATTCAATATCATCCAAGTCTTTACCTTCTATATAGATGTAGCCATCATCGAACCAGCATGTAGGTTCATTGTATGTGTATCTTCTAAATCTATGGAAGTGCTTTCTCTGACTATACATATATTGTATTGTACAATAATTCTAATCGTATACGCTTATAATATCTTCTTCACTATTCTCAGTTGTAAGAACCTTCTCTTTAGTCTTTTTAAACATGTAGCCACAGCAATTATCTTCAGCTGAATTATTCCAGTCTTCGAGCTCTAAAGGACCTATTGTAGTAGAGTTTATCGTATCTTCTGGCTCTGCATCATCACCAGTCTACTTATCCTAATCGTCCTGCTTCTTAGCAAGATAGGCTCTATACTACATAACCCACGCTGCTATTTGAGCTCTAGAGAGATCTTCACTTTCGCTAATGTTGTTGTTTCGTACAATTAATAGTATATCGTCTATAATCGTACGTAATGAAAACATTTTCATATCGCTTCAATTATTCTTACACTATCTTCTTTAAGTAGATCATTGGTGTTATGTATCTTGTACTTATATACGTCTTTCTTTTTCCAATCGAATGTAATTAACCTCTTAAAGAAGTTCTTTTTGTTTTTATATTCTCTATGTTTATAAATGTAGAGGTACTATGTATTCTATACATCAAGCTTAATATTGACACTATCTTTACCGATTGTATAGTATACTTTAGTAAGGTCGTTATATTGTAGACTATCCTTATAGACTGAGTCTTTAATTATAGTTACTATATCACCCCCTACCCCCTTACTCTTACTAACGTTTAAAATCTACTTTTGAGTTGCTGCTACCTAAATTTCTTTGCTTTTTAACTTCTCTACTTTACATACAGAATCCAACTACTATATAAGCTTATCGTTATAATCCTTAAGCTTTTTCATGTCTAGCCTTAAAACACCAGAAGCCTACTAGGCACCACTTAAGGCATCCTAATAGGCTTCAATGTTATTATTTGCCATTTTAAGCTCTTCTGAGAGCCTATTAGCTTTGTTGTGGTAGAATATACCAGACGATAAGCAAATGGCCACCAGAAGGCCTAAAACGGTATTAAGCAGCGTTTTGTAGTTGTTCTTTATCTTTGTTAATATCTACTACATAAGCATTGCTTTCATTATTGCTCAAATATTCTTTTAAATATGTTCTCATCTCACCAAATTTGCCCTGTATATAAATAGATACTCCATAGATACTAGCCGAATAAACTAATGTTTGGGCTACAAACCCTAGTACTCCTGTGGAGATTTCACCCTATTGTAAATACTGCACCCAGGTGAGAACCTAACCGCTTAAGAACGCGAGACATGCGGTTGAATATTGAATCTTCTCGCGCCAAGTTCCTGTTACCTTACTCATTTTATCTCAATAGTCACCTTTCCCTTAGAACAAGCTTCCTTTATTAGTGGGTAGAACTTGTTTATGGTAGCTCTTGAGTTAAGGACCATTCCAACCTTTTTATTTTCTCCAAGCAGCAAACAACCTTCGGTGTCCGTACTTGAATTTCCAGAATGTATACGAATACCCTCAAATGATGGTACATTCACCAATTGTGGAGTATACTTCTTAAATCTAGGTGAATATGTCCACTTGATCTCATAAGTTCCGTAAGGTATTGCTGTTTTGGCATATACCTTTTTCTCTCCGTTATCAAATTTACCGTTCTTATTAAGATCCCTAACAGTGTCTTCAAGTGTATCACAAAAATAGTTACCATCGACGTACAACCGTCCAATGGTATATGTGGAGCGTAAGGCAATTCTGTTTAATGTTAATTTCATTCTTTGATTAAGATGTTACTTTAATAAATACTAACAGCATATATTTAGACTAATATATTTCCATTAGAATCACACTATTTCATTCCGTCTTCAGTTATCTTGTAATATAGGTATGTTGATCTATCTAAGTATATAGTTTTGTTAAAGTCTTTTATTTTATATAATTTCGTAATCCAAGAATCTTTACCTAACCTGGGTTTATATTCACCGACTTGTTCAACATTATCTGAGATTATAAAAGAAGGTAAATTTGGCTTGATTGGCGAGTCCTACTTGTTACCAACTAAAACAAAATTATAATCAATATTTACAACATGATATTCTTCACCATCTATAGTCCTCTATATATACTTGTAACTATTGAATTTTCCAACTGTATATCTATCACTATTGCCTGTGTCGGTGAACTAATCCTAAAGGCTTACTGCTGTAGTATTAAGTATCTATTCTACACCACCCAACGAAGCTGCCTTGCTATCTATGTAACTCTTTGTTTCGCTCCAATTCTTTAAATCTGGCTTACTTGTAACTTCTCCCCATGAAGGCCATCTAGTAGCTGTAGCAGGAGCTCCTGATATCTAAGACCAGCTATGAGTGTGGCTTGCTAATGCAAATTTAGTTTTGCATATGGACCATAATGTGCCTACACTTGCTCTATCAAGTACTTGCATTATACAAGAATAGCTTTAAGGTCTGCATCAGATATAGCAGCAATACCATCAAGCTTAGCCTTATCTCCAGCAGACATAAGACCATTAGATGATGATGTAGCTAAACCATATGTAGTGTTGTGGTCGGTCCATGGAACATTAACATACATCTGGTTGTTACTTAACTGTACAGCGTAGTTTCTATTAGCAGCATTTGTAGAGAAGCCAATTTTTACACCACCAAGTACTGATGCAGTAGCTGTAGGCAATGTATAATTATTAGCATTTGCCGCAATTCCTGCAAGCTTATTTTTCTCAGTTGTTGTATAGTCATTAGTAGACAAGCCTTTACCAGACACCTTATCTACCTTTGTAGCAAGCTGATTATTTACGTACTCTGTCTTTGCATAAGGCTGCAAATCAACCGAACTTCTAAAGTCTCCGAGTTTCTCCCAGGTACCACCTACGTACATGTACTCTGAGTAGGAATTATTAGCTACTGCAGAATCTCTAACCAAGTATATCTTAGTTGTATCAATGTTTGATGTAGGGAGCACTTCAACGACCTTATAAAGGGACAGGTCGATTTTAATATCGCCTGCACCCTTTACGCTTGTGCCGTTAATTGTTTTAAACTACTGAGCATCTATAGAAGATTTAACATGACTTTTAACGGAGCCCCAAAGGGTTGCGACTCCGGCTGTATCAAGAAATTCCATAATTATGCTGATTTATATAAAGCCTTAGCTGTAATGGTGTACGGAGTTGTATCATCCTTATCCTTTCTAATGTACTTAGAGTCATTAGTAGCAGCCGTAGGCAAATTATTAATAGTTGTTTGTAATTGTGTTATAGTAGCCTAAAGATTATCGATTAACTACTACAATGTGTTTATATCACTCTATGTAGCAAACTTTCCTTTAATCTTAGACCACAGTACTTCAACACCAGTTTTATCAAGTATTTCCATATTAAGTCAAGATTAAGTTAAGTGTGTCTGAACTGATAGGTGTAGCTACAGTACCGTCAGCCAATAAGATCTGCTCGTTTGTACCACCAGTCTTTACATACTTAGGTGATGTTAAGTCACCTGTAAGAGTGCCACCGGTCAAAGGAAGATACTTATTAGCATCAGCCTTAAGATTAAGAGCATTCTGTGTAGCTGTAGAGATAGGCTTGTTTATATCTGATGTATTGTCAACATTATCAAGGCCTACCTAAGCCTTAGTTACATGATGAGGGTTCTCATAATTCGAGGTGTGTTTACTAAGGTTTGATGTAATAGTTGCCTCGGCTTCTTTAGCACGTGTTATTTCGGCATTTAAAGCCGCTGTAGAGCTCTAACCAGACTGAGTGATACTATTCTTGATCTCGGTGTCTGCAGCCTCTCTAGCAGCCTTTTCTGCGTTCACAGCTGTGTTTATAGCATTCTATACACCTGTGATCTTTACGCCAGTAGAAGATACTGACAAAAAGTTCTCTGACAGCGGATCTACCTTAACATAAACCTTGTGATCTTTTACCTCTAAGCCGTTAGCGAACTCTGTCTCCTCAAGGAACTTAGAGTAGTCAAGCTTAGCCAGTTTGTAAGTACCATCAGAAAGAATGTACGAGATACACAACGCTGTAGAACCTACAGGACTACCAGCCTGGATCGTACCATCATCATTAAGTGTAGCATTCATATCAAGAACTTCAATGTCCTTAATAGACTAATCCTTAGCGATATCAATCGTAACACCCTTAGCTTCTCCATTAACCTAGAGCTGATATGATACAGCTGTAGTTGAATCATGAGGAGTTACTTTAGCTATTGTTACGCTACCAACCTTAGCTTGAAGAGCCTGCTCTGCAGCCTTAGCTCTATCAGACTCAGCTTTAATAGCTTCCTTTCTGTCTGATATCTCAGAGTTAAGATTGTCTGTAAGGGTACCCTCTGCAGCTGTAGCTCTATTCTACTCTGCTGTGATTCTCTCTGAGAGACTATTCTCTGCTGTAGTAGCTCTACTTATTTCTGTAGCAATGCTAGCTGCAAGCTTTGATTCTTCAGACTTAGCTCTACTAATCTCTGTATTTAATAGAGATTTGATTGCTTCATCAGCATCTGATCTGCTCTTAGCCTCCTGCTATTCGGCAGCCTTTGCTCTATCAATCTCATTGATGAGGTTATTAGAGATAAGTCTCTCTGCATCTTCTGCTCTAGTCTACTCCTACTCAATCTTTGCTCTGATAAGGTTATCTTCGCTCTATCTTTCAGCCTTCTCTGTAGCATCAGCTTCCTTTCTAGCGAGCTTCTCCTCATCATCTGCATCCTATCTAGCTAACGTTTCAGCGTTAATGCTGGCGGCAAGAGACTCATCGCCTGCTACTCTATTGTTAATTTCTTTAACAATATCGTTGGTATTCTTCTCTATAAGGGTTCTATTGTCTCTTTCTGAAGCTTCAGCTCTATTCTTCTCTGCTGTTAAAGCAGCTCTAATATCAGCCTCTTCGTACTTAGCTCTATTTACTTCTGCCTTGAGATCCTCTGAAAGCTGCTTACCCTTGTCTCCAGGATAAGCTGTTCCAGATGTTTCTCCAAGAGCAATAGACTAACCTACCTCTACATATGTAGAACCACTCCATCTATATGTGAGATTAGTGTCTTTTGCCACATATATCTTGCCTTCCTCTCCCTGCTTAGGGAACGAAAGTAAGCTTCCATATTCTTCAACATCATCTACGTAAGAAGGTAACTATGAAGCAGGAACTTTACCATTATTGCTAAGATTAGCAAAATTGCGTTTGATTTTACCCCAAAGGTATTCAACGCCCTATTGATCTAAATATTGTTTCATATTACTCTATTACTAAGATTTGTGAAAGAATACTCAAAGGAATGCCTTCGTTGTCCTCAACATTATCAAGTCTAGTATTAAGGTTGTATATGTTATCTGTAAGTACATCAACCTTATTCTTAAAGTACTGGTTAATATCATTCTAACGACCTGTATTTACATATCTGAGCATTCCGTCGTCGTATATCTGGAGGGCGTCTGCTACGACTCCCTCCGTTGATACACTTACTATTTTACCATTGATCTATAGATCTTCTCTTTTTGTATCCATAATTATTCTATTGGACGATCACCTCAGATGTCGCAACTTATAATTGTTGTTCCTGAGTATGAATTAGTATAACTTGATGGGCTAGCACTCATAGATGAAACGTATGCAGAATTTGATTCAACACTAGACTTAATAGGAAGCGGTCCTGAATCAGATACTAATGTAGCACCAGATCCCAATACACACGATCTAGAGGTATGTGCGAACGACTAATCAAATTCCAGCTTATATGTTACCGTATAACTTATAGTTATATCTTTTTCTAGTGCTTCTGATGCCTCAAATGTTACATTATACGAATTAAATGTATTATTCACTCTACTAACAGATATAGTTACAGTTTTATCTGCCATAAGTTTTCCAAGCTATCTGTAACTTACTGAATATACAGCTCCATTTGAAGCTGTATAATTTTCAGTCCATGTCTTTTCGCTCACAGTTGGATTAGCCGGTACAGACTCACTATATTTGGCGTCTTCTGTATCATACTATTTCTACGTATCATTTCCGTATTTAAACGCTCTTGTAAGTGACACCGTTTTATTAGATATATGCAAGAACTATCCATTTCCGTCATATGTGGCAAGTGCTGAACATTCTGCGCCATAAACATATTCATTTGCATCTTGTGACCATTCCCATTCTATAGTCTTATTTGATCCAGCCTGTATAAGCTTACCAGAGCTTCCAAGTTCTGCATCATTCATATTTACACCACTAGGGCTTTCTTTACTTCCACTGTAACTAACGTCTTCTTTCTTTATGGTTCCAGCTGTTCCGGTCTTAGTTCTATAAGATACTACAGTAGCGCTTCCGTATGTTCCGCCACTTTTTTCGTTTCCGTTAACATCGAAATATCCATTTATCTTACTAGAATTATCGTCCCACGTGAATACGTATGTCCATTTATCAGGGAATGTTTCGGTACCCTGCGTCCACGACCATTGTGCAGTTTTGCCAGAGTTGTTCTATACAAGTTCTCCAGAGTCAGATATAACCTATCCTGTTGTATTAGGTGCACTAGGTGCTGTTTGGCCATTTCCAGTATATCCTACATATTCTTTTTGTACAGTACCATGCGATCCTGTTCTAGATCTATATGATACTATACTATAGTATAACCACTCACTATTTGGCTAGAAAGTTACTGGATCGAATTCGCAAGATATTGATGTCGTAACTACGCTTTCGCCTCCTCTTACTCCCCATCCGAATACATACATATCATTTGTCCAATCAGGGAATGTTTCCTTTTCGTAAATTATATCGCATGTATCAGAGTCACGATAGGTGTGATCCGTATTATGATCATAATATGTACAGGTTACTGTAACACTACCACTACCATTTGCTGTACCAGATATGGTTGTACCATATTTAGATACCTGCATACTTCCAGGCAAGCCAGATACATTAGATGCTGATATACTACACATCTCACTTTCTGATTCACCAGATTCGTAGCTTCTAGTAGGTTTACAAGCTGCCCTCTTATTAGATGTTGTACCAGATGCTGTATACGGAGTATAATCATCATACTCCTAATAAGCATAGGCTGTAAAGCTAATGTCTGCAGGGGCTTCTTTTATTGTGATAGAAGAAGGACTTACGCTTACGTGTATATCGCCCCATGTTCTAGAGTTGCTTCCTGCCGTTACAGAATAACTCTTTTCTCCTGGATCGTCCTAAGAAATAATAACTCTAGTACCAACCCAATCATCAGAATCACCAGTAACAGTAGCATCTTCACCACCAATTGTAATAGTAGGTCTTTCAGGGCATGTTGCATTAACTGTATAAGTCCAGCTCTTTAAAGCAGGATTGTATACAACATTACATGTAGCACTTTCGCCATTAGCATCAAATTCTGTACATGTTACAGTTATAGTACCAGTACTACCCGTACCAGAAGCTGTAGCAGTAAATGACGTTCCATTCTAAGAGAATGTTATACCAGAAGGCCCACTAATAGAATAGCTACTACAAGTATAACTTGTAGAGCTACTTGTTACATCAGTTGACACCTCTCTGTTCTTAGCAACAGTTCCACTAGATGTTCTCCAATCATATTTTGTACCAGACTGATACATAGAGACTTCAAATTCCTTTGTTAAGCCATCATCGAGATTCCATGAATCAGGTGATATAGAAACGTTATAGCTTCCCCATTCTGTAGCCTTAGTACCACCAGAGATACTCCATGATACGCTATCAGGTGCTGATGTTGTAGCAGAGTCACTAATCGTAATCTTTCCTACGTAGTAGCCTCCACTGTGTGTTACAGTAGCAGCCTAGCCATTAATTGTAATAGTAGGAGTGCTACTTGTATTAGTATCAGATGCCTTTACAGTATATGTATAGCTATCATATACAGGTTCTGTATAGAATACATTTGCAGTAGCTGACAAGCTTCCGTATGCAACAGTTACGGAACCAGTGCAAGACGTGCTAGATGCAGCCGAAGTGAACTTCATTCCATTCTTAGAATGTGAGAAAGATTGTCCAGATGGATGTGTATCTCTAATAGTATAGTCAATAGTAGGATACTCTGTAGCTGTAGTTGTGTTAAGGCTTACATTTGTAGAACCATTTCTAACAATTGTACCAGTAGTATGATCCCAAGTCTTAGTAGTTTTTACTCTACTGTAACCAACAGTAAACTGCTTAGATAAGCCATCGTTAAGATCCCAAGATGTTGGAGATATAGAAAGCGTTCCTTCGTTGTATGTATCTCCAGCTCCTCCTCCGCTTATTGTAAAATCAACAGATGCTGGTGCTTCGCTCTCGGTTCTCACTCTAGTAGTATACTAGAATGTGTAGGCATTACCTGATGTTGTATATCTAGTGATAGTTGTACCGTTTATAGTAACAGTAGGAACAGAAGTACAAGTAGCTACAAGTGAATACGTATAGTCAAGATTTGCTTCTTTAGCCTCCTATACGATTGTAATAGTATCAGATTTACCTGTAGCATTAGAACCCGTTATATGCCCAGTTCTCTAATCACCCATGTTAGCTGCTACCTTAAACTTTATTTCAGTACTGTTTATTACAATATCTGTAATCCAATCTACGTCTGCTGTGGCATTATAGACTATCGTATTACCATCTATATCTCTTGACGATACAGCAGTTGTATATGTATTGCCTGCAGCCTGTGGATTATATCTATTATTAGCAAAGGAGAATACACTGAGATCTGGCTTATCTTCAACTGCGAATACATCTATATATTCATTGTTGAGATACTGTGACAAATTGGATGTAACATTCTTCCTATGAGACTCTGCTATCTGTACAGCAGCAGACTTAGTTATACACTCATTTGTACCAGAAGTATTATCTCCTACAAGCTAATAAACTTTCTTGTATGTTAATATTTCCATTTTTATGATTTGTTAGTTTCAATACTGAACATTCCGCTATTAAAGTAATATGTGAACGTAGCTGATAATGTCATCTGTTTTTCAGGAAAATTATAATTGCCTTGACCATACCAGCTACAATAAGCAGGAAGTGTATTATCACCAGATCGGGTAACTCCGTTTATATTAAATGTATAGTCTCTAGTGTTTACCCAGATGAATGAATTTCTATCAGTCTTTTTATAAGCTGTATAACTCATGTCTATATCATATCCCTCTTCTCCAAACCATACAGTGTAAAGATAAACTTTACATGTAAGAAGTCCGTTCTCGTCAGTGAGAGCCTATTCTAGAGTCTTATTCCCACCGGGAATAGTAGAAATTTCATCTCTATTCTCATTTATATACTGAGCTATAGAGTCGAAGTCAACTAAGGCGTGTTCCTGACCTGTACCGGTATTATCTCCAGCGAAGCCAAGAATATTTGTTCCATTAGGAAGCGATACTCTGCTATTTGTGCCAAATCCAACATATTCACCTTGTACTCCGCTTATAAAACATTCTACAGTTGTAGCCTAATCAAGGTCTCTACCGTTGCTCCAACTATAAGTAAAGTCGATAACATCACCGTAAACTAACTCAAGACCAGCTCTAGCTTGTATCAAATTAATCTTACATTCCTTTGTTTCGTCTTCACTGTTTACTACTTTAATATTCTCTACTACAAACTAACTATTTGTGTTTTCAGCTTTAGGCCAAAAAGAATAACCATCAGTATTACTTACGTATTCAAACTTCTCTGGATCTACAAGGATTCTACATCCCACAGCATCGTCGCTAAGCTTTTCACCAGTAATAAGGTATGTATGTTTGAGAGCTTTCACATATATTCTTTTTGCATCAGAATCACTCTTAGCCTGTGCTGAAAATATTGCTTGAGCAGTATCGCTCCAGCTCTCATTATCATACGATACCTGTATAGAATACTCGACCCTAGTCTAGCTTTCACATTCGAACTCATCTATAAGTTCAGAATCAGAATAGCTAGAAAGGTCGTTGGTTATCCTCTTTAGCTTCTAACTAGCAATATCTTGAGCTTCACTTTTAGTAATAATCTCATTTGTACTTAATGAAGTAGCTCCAACTTCATTATATACTTGTTTTTGTGTTAGAAGCTCCATAATAGATTAATCTGTAATTTTAAAGAAATGCTGAGCATTTACATTACTAATACCGGCTGCAGGAGTAAGTGTAGCTCCATTCTTAACCCAGTATCTATTGAGAATCTGCTCAATCTTACTCTCAATATCGTTACCGCCAATAGCCTGCTGAATCAGCTGGTTAATTCTATTGTCGATATAGTTTGTAACATCACTGTTCTGCTTGATGATAGTGCTAAGGTCACCTGCTACCCACTGACCATTTGTGTAGATAAGGACGTTACCTTCTCTACCATCTGGAAGGAAAGCCTGTGCACCAGCACCATTGATCTTACCATTGATAGTAATGTTGTTAACGGTTGTATTGCCGTCAACTCTCAAGTCGCCTTCACTCTTAAGCAGCTTGTGTACTGTAAGAGTATTGCAGTCTAACTGGAGTGCTTTAAATACACCCATTACGTCAAGGTCGTTACAAGTGATCTTGTGGTCTGCCTGAATACTAACAGGATTACCATGTGCTGTAAGCTTATCGTAAGCATCAAGTGTACCACGAACTTCCTGGTTACCATTTACATCCTGGTTACCACGAACAGCCTGATCACCTTCTACAGTTGTATTACCCTCGAATACTGTATCACCATGGAATGTAGCCTTGTTGAACTCTGGGTTACTCTTGAAGTCTTCTACTTTATTATCAATGTTTTTTACAACATCCTCAATAGAAGCTTTATTCTTCTCAGACCAGATCTGACTAGCATCAGCAACAATACCCTCTGTAGAGATGTTTACAAGCTTACCATATATCTGAATATCTTCGTTTGTTGCGTTCATGATTATTTGTTCTTAAATTTAACATAAACAGTAGAGCCACCTGTAGAAAGGTTTCTCTTCATTGGGTTAGGGCAGCAATAATAATATCTTGAATCATTAAGCTTCTACTGAGGCTTAGTGAGAGGGATATATGTAGCTGCACCAACATTACCAACACCCTGTGTATTAATATTAGCAGCATACAAGATAGGCTGACGTGTAACAATCCACAAGTACTGGCCATCTGTATCGTTCTCTACAGTAGTAGCGTCTGTAAGACTATCTACCTTTGTAAGAAGTGCGAGATTTACATTCTCTACACCAACTGCATTGAAAGCTTCCTGATCCTTTGTCTCGAAAGACTGATCTTTACGGTTAAAGCCATACTTGTAATCGTCTTCCATATTCTCTGGGAATGGACGTACTGGCAAGAAGCCAATGTAATCATAATCGCCACCAACTACAGTAACATTAAAGCCTGTACTAACATCATTGTTCTTAGCAGATACTGTTACGTATGTAGATATAGTATTATCCTGATCAAGAGCCTTAATAAGACCTGTATGCTGATCAATTGTGATAACACCTGTCTTAGCTGCATGGAAGTCAAGCTGCTCATAAGGCCAGTTATCTGGAGTGTACTCAAGTACTGAACCATTCTCAAGCTCTACTTCAATATAGTACTGATGATCTCTTGTATCGAGTTCACCGAGTCTAATAGATGTATTGCCATACATGTTAAGGTCACCCTTAACTCTAATAGCCAAAATGTTCTTATTCATAAGATCGTCCTTATCTACATCGAGTGTAATATCACCACTTGCACCAGACTTGTCATCTACAAGCTGAAGAACATCACCGTAGTCCATTGTGTATGTATGGAGATCTGTGCGACCCCAACCTGGTTCATAAATCATAGCCTGCACAACGAGTTTGTATACACCGCAGAACATCTGATCCTTTGCAGGGAAGTAGCACTGAATAGAGTTAGCCTTAGGCAGAACTCTAGAGTATGCCAAGTATGTAAAGTCCTCACAAGCGCAGCAGTTTACAGCGTCATATGGCTTGTTATATTTTGGAGGAAGTACACCTGGACCAGCTGCAGGATTACAACCGTGTGGATCAAGCATGCAGCAGAAGCTATGACTGTAACGATTACAATCATTGTGGCAGCAGTCGTAGTATCTACAGTGTGGCAAAGCATGATACTTTGGATGACCACATCTGTCGTTTACACAACCACAACCATGAACATGCTTATTCCAGAAGCAATCGACTGGGAAATAGTCGAGCATTGATGTGTTAATCAAATAACACTTAAGCTGTTTGATATTAGCTTGATCGTACGTACGTGGACCACGAAGTGTAAGGTTCAATCTTACATCGTTTCCAATTCTAATTCTTTGCATATTATAATATGTATTAAAAACAAATGCCGAGATAGGGCAAGTACCCCACCCCGGCAATTAATTAAAAGTTTGCTTTATCGTAAGC
>ULWZ01040776.1_pt1 | contig 31881 bp, 19 predicted proteins | sample 1960811 | NCBI WGS metagenome assembly ULWZ01 (sample SAMEA4835825, study PRJEB28245) | human gut metagenome | biome: gut microbiome; material: fecal sample | place: Denmark | collected 2008 | reverse complement strand
GCCAGTGCGGCGGCTTTCTAAGGGTGTCGCCGTTGCGTCTCTGTGCTGTCCCAGTCCGTTTCCCCAACCGTCTCATAATCATTAGTTGGGGCTCCACCCTTTGATGTTCAGTCGCTTACGGAATGCTACTAGTCAAATCTGACTGGCAGCATTTTGCTGTTTCCTGTTTTTCACACGTTTACTGATCACGCCTTAATTAACTTTGTATCCACGTTTACATACACGTTTCCTTACGTGCAGCCTCTCTGTCTTACTATCAACTCTATAGGCTATGTACGCTTGCCGATGTATATAAATTGCATGCAAATTATTCACCCATAAATAATTAATGCTATGTTGAAAATCTCTAAGGACGGAGTCTCCGTCATAGCTGTGCTTGACAGGCGCAGAGCAAAGAAATCAGGTGTGTTCCCAGTCAAGATTGAGGTTGTTTACAACCGTATCCAAAAGTACTACCCAACAGGAGTCGATCTCCCTGCCTCAGAGTGGAAACGGATATCCTACTCTAAGCGCATGCCCGATTGCCACGCTGACATCATCACGAAATTCAATCAGATAAGCGCTGAAGTTGAAGCTTTACTTGAGAAAGGTGCGTTTTCATTTGAGACTTTGGAGGCCAGATTAGGTAAACCCGTTGACAAGACGTTAAACGCGGCGCTCGAGTCAATGATGGACAAATTTCAAGCTGAGGGGAGGATAAACTCCTACTATCGCTGCCGTACGACTCTGAAAAATGTAGAACGGTTCGCCGGTAAGGAAATCTTGTTCAGTAAGTTGTCTGTTTCATGGTTTAACGCTTTCGAGAGTTTCCTCAAGAAGGAGAACAAGGCGATGACCACAATCTGCATCTACATGAAAACCCTCCGTTGTGTTATGAACGATGCCGCGGCCGCTGGCTTGGTCAAGGAATCAATGTTTCCGTTCGGCCGTGGCAAGTACATAATTCCCAAAGGCAGTTCCAGAAGCCTCGCCCTCTCGTACGATCATATTCGTAAAATAGTCGCCTACAAAGGCACCGCGTCCAGGGAGCGCTACCGCGACCTATGGCTCTTCTCCTACCTTTGCAACGGCATCAATTTCCGCGACATGCTATTCCTTAAATATAAGAATATAATAGACGGTGAGATTTGTTTCCTTCGCTCCAAGACTGCTCGTGCCTATGGCGGATCAAAGATTATCCGTGCCGTGATCACTCCTGAGATGATGGACATTCTCCGCCGCTGGGGCAATCCATACGACGGCAATCCCGAAACCCTCCTGTTTGACTATGCCGAAGGTGCCACTGACATGCTTTCCATCTCCAACACCGTCCGTAAAGTCATCAGCATGTGCAACAACGCCTTGAAGAAAATAGCCGAGGAGTTGGGAATACCACCGTTCACAACCTATTCAGCCAGACACAGTTTCGCCACAGTTCTCCTTCGTCAGGGCGTGGATCTCACATTTATCTCGGAATCTCTCGGCCACTCCAGTCTCTTGGTCACCGAGCACTATCTTGGCGGTTCAGACCGTCTGGACAGAATGCGCAACGCCCGTCTCCTGACCAATTTCTGATGAATATGCTCCACCCGGCCACCGAGCCTGTCGAAGCGCCTGGCCCCGTCGAAGCGTCCGGCAGAGGGCGGCAACAACAAGAACACCTCCGGCATGCAAACCGTATGTCAGTCCATAATCCTACGGATTGAATATGTCCGTTCCAGTGGTCTGAGTCAGTGTTTCCCGAGAGAAAACGGGCGTCACTGAGTAATTATTAGAATAACACTAGTTCATCTGGGATGCCGCTTTGCGGCATCCCTTTTTGCGTCATGATGCCAAGTTAAAAACAAAAACCCTCCGCACTCCATACCTCTTGTACGAAGAGTAGTCAATAGGCAGATTACCTTTTCTGACTAAAGGAACACCCCTTCTTGCCGCTGAGCCTGCCCTGTCCTGGCCGCTGAGCCTGTCGAAGCGACTCCTTAAGCATAATTGCCGTAACGTCATTGAAGAATTATGATGCTTGTCTCGTAAGCTTCAAAATGATGCGTCCCGATTTGACCGAAATTGAATTTTACTGGTTCGGGGAGAATATTGTATATTTTTGTAAAGCCCTCGATTTGTTCTGGTTCCTCCATTCTCCTGTCATCCTTTGCCGACAGATAACACACCTTTGTTTGGAAACCATCAATGAAGTTGGCGATGGAGTTGGATTTATACAATTGGTTCAATGTGTCGGAAAGCTGTTTTTTCCCGGCTCTTCTTTTATTGGAGATATTTTCGCGGGATAGCTCCTGCACTATGAAGTACACCTTTTCGTCAGACATGTCATATACGAGAAAATCTGCTACTTTTACTCCATCTTTCAGTCTGCTTTTATGTGCGTTCCCATGACCGTCATCAAATGTGAATCGGTGAAGATATTCATCATAGCAGATGAAACGTAGGCAATACGTGACAGTATTGTCCTTCCCGTTTATATAATGAACGGCACCTTCATTGAATGTCTTGATGAAATGTGTGTCGTCATCTCTGGCATCAACAACACTGAACAGATGTTCGTTTGTGTCATTGTACTGTGGTGTTCCCTCGTCTTCTGTGCATAGAGGAGCCTCGTATCTCTGTATCTGATTGATAACACCGGATATCTCTTGCCTTAATAATTGCTCCATCTCTATTCTGTCCCGATTTCTGAATACATGTCTCTGATTGGATCGGACATTGAACGTGTGTCGAAGATTATTCGCCCGTATTTGTCTTTTGTTTTTAATGAGCCAATGTTGCCATCATATACCTCATAAACATCGATCTCCTCAGGGCGTAGGCACGGACCATTTTCTGGCTTTCGGTTGATCAAAACATTCATGTAGTTGACAATGTATGGGCTGTGAGTGGCCATCATCAGCGATATATTATAAGGATGAGTTTGGGCATAGCACCGACTGACAATGAAGTCAATCAATGAGCACTGACTTTCCGGATAGAGACTTAATTCTGGCTCTTCAATAAACAGGTGGACGTTCTTGGCGCTGATCTCACCGATGTTTTTTGCGGTGCTGAAATCCTTGAGCCTGTCATTATCCTGCAAGTATCCGAACAACGACGAGTTCATTGACTTTTGGGCATCGAACTTCCTTGCGTAATATTCAACGATAAGGCTTAGAGGGGAAACTGTCTGCATTCCAGAGGATGCGTTGCGCAGAAGAATAGGATTGGCTGCTCCGTTTGTGTTTTTGATCAAGTATTTGTCGCCTTTGTTGCCTTTTTCGATTTTTAACTCGACATTCAGATATTCAAGTGGCAGTTGCCTTATCTCGTCAGCTGCCAGCAGAAAGTTTTCCAATGTGTCTTGCAGGTAATAGTTGGCGTTCTTTTTTTCGACCTTGTTCTCCAGAAAGTCAGGGATGATTGACCGTTTGTCGGAGATATAACATATCTTTTCCAAACTTAGATTCGTTTCTGGAATGTCAGCCTGGGCGTTTAACCTTCCATTATTATATTCTATCTCATAGTCTCCCCTGCGATATAGGATTTCTGTCCGGGGGGTTAGATATTCGTTTATCTGAGATGTCTTTAATAAGGTGCGCATCTGGATTCCAATACCGGTCTTTTTGATGTTCGCTTGTTTAACGTACGATCTTAGTACGACACGCTTGTATATCCAACGGCACAGGGATAGCACTTTCATGATGGTGCTCTTGCCGCTTCCTGATTCTCCGATCAGTATTGTGAGAGAGGGTATATTGTTGATCTCAATCTCTTCTATAGGGCCGAAATTACGGATTCTAAGATACTCGCTCATGTCTTTTTACTTTTGTCCGCACTGTTTGATGTCGCTTATCGCGGTTTTCGCAAAAATAGTGATTATTATTAGAATATAAAAACTTCCCGTGAATCAGCATGTAAAACGTATGTCGGTGCCTTTCCGGCTGTCATTGAATATCCCTCTGTAAGTGTTTGGAAAGTGGTTCAACCTCCGAAATGAGGTGTTACTCCCAGTGACAAATGCTTTTTTTCCAGTTTTTCGGCAATTTCTTTATGAAAAATCTTGTTTATGAAAAATTAAACCCATATATTTGTCGTTGTGTTATGGAGTACCCCTCGCTGGGGGCTTGTAAACATATTTATTACTGGGAGTGATAATGACGATGGATTAGATGTCCAATGAGACTAAGGAAGAGCGAGGGGTGCTCTTGTATTTTAATTGATGATAGCTATAAACATTTAAGTTCAATCTATACATTTTTATTTTTTTTGTTATGAACAAAAAGTTGATCAATTCTTTCCTGCTTGGAGCCACATTGGTTCTGTCTGCGGGTGCTTTTGTGTCCTGTCAGGACTATGAAAGCGACATCAACGACCTTACCGATCGCGTGAGTGCAGTCGAGAAGGTGTCTAAGGAATTGCAGGCCCTCATTCAGAAGGGGTCTGTGATCACTAATGTGGAGTCTAGCGCGAAAGGTGTCAAAGTGACATTGAGCAGTGGCGAGACATTCGAGATTACCAACGGTACCAATGGAGCCGATGGTAAGGATGGTAAAGACGGCGCCGCCGGTAAGGATGGCAAGCCGGGAAGCGTGGTGACAATCGGTTCGGATGGTTACTGGTACATTGATGGTGTCAAGACCGAGTACAAGGCCCAGGGTGAGAAGGGCGAAAAAGGTGACCAAGGTGAGACCGGCCCCCAGGGACCTCAAGGCCCGAAAGGCGAGGATGGCAAGGATGCCACTGGCATCTACTACTATCCTGGCACAGAAGGCGCTGAGAAGGGTTTCTGGGTAAAGGTTACCGTTGTCGGAGACAATGAGACAAAGGAAGTGACCACCTTGAGGTGGGCTCCAAAGGAGGAAGACCGCATTGGAGTTGTTTGGACTGACGGCCAGCTTAAGCTGACTAACGTCAAAGGTTATGATGGTACTCTTACGATTGACCTTAATACCTATCTTAAGGCTCTTGTCTTTAAGCCGGAGATGGTGCTTGACGGTCAGAACGCGATGGAGTACATCTACATCCCTTACGAGCCGATGACCTTGGGTCCTAAGGAGGAAGGTTTGAAGCATGCCCACATGCGTCACACCGCTGCTGGCTGGACCACGGTTGAGAATACCTATTCCGTAGGTGCCACGACAAGTCATGAGGGTCTTGCTTATCTTAACCCTACCTATGACAAGCTTTACAGCCTTGATCCTTCAAACGCGATTGTGCCTGATTACACACAGAGGAATCTCGGGACAGTGTCGCAGGATCCTGATTTCGTGAAGACAAGAGTTGCTTCCGTGCCTAACTATGCGACCAATCCTGCCGCTTCCAAGCCTACAGCAACTTTCCTTGATGTGAAGGACGGCATCATGCATGTCGGCATCACTATGCAAGGTGAAAAGGTAATGACTCAGGAAGAGGCCAGCCCTTATCATGCCTTCGATTTCTATCCTCACGAGAAAGACAACGGCAAGATTACTGACCTCGCCGTCACCGCTCCGTTGGGAGAGGGCAAGGAGACAATCACCTCGACCTGGGCTTCTGTCTATGCCTCTCAGATGGTGTTCGAGAGCCTTGCCTACACCACTTTTGCCAAGCAGTACACCTACATTGACCCTGAGCATGAGTACTCTTCCTGGAAGTGGGACGCCACCAAGAAGAAATTCGTACAGAACACAAGTGAGCCGGGCAAGCTTCTTGGCTATGGTGATGATCCTCACAAGGCTCCGGTGGAAGGCGGTATGCATCTTTATCATAGTGTTCACGACGCCGCTCAGATGGTGGCCACTCTTGAACTTCAGTACGACAGCGAGGTGGGTATCAACCTTAACAAACTCGTTGAAGCTGATGTCATCTTCAACTCCTGCCGCTCTTGGAATGACCGCAAGATCAAGACTCGCACCGAGGCTCAGCTTAAGGATCTTGGAATGAAGTTCAATTTCGTTCAGGTTCCTTACTCTGTTGGTGAGAATGGAACGGAACAGACCCAGAACCACAGCCTTCTTAAGAATAGGGCTGACGGCACTTACATCGTTGCCTGTGGTGTCAAGTCAAACAGCGACACCGATCCTCTTGCCTGCGAGCCGGATGAGACCAAGGTAGGCAAGAACGCTCCGAAGTCGATCGTCGGCAGAACTCCGCTTATCCGCGTAGAACTTAAGGACACTGTCAACAACAAGATTGTCGAGGAAGGTTACATCAAGTTCATCATAGTTGAGCCTGAGAGACCTATCATCACCAAGGTATTCGACCTGGGCTACTTCTACTACAAGTGTACAGAGCAGTTCCAGCCAACCACTTGGCACGCCATAGAGCAGAAAGTCCTTGACGAAGCTGTTGACATGGGTAAGGAGACTTTCAATGTTCTCTATGAGGCTGTGAAGTACCCGCACGTGATTGATCTGTCTGACATCGATTTGCCGATTGACCCTAATGATCCTATCTTTGAGTTCGCTCAGTGGGTTCCAACAGGTAAAGTCGACATTTATGGTCAGCCAATATTCAAGCTTGCTGACAAGAAGATTGGTCATATCTTTGAGTACAAGGAGCCTGATTCCGAGACAACCAACATGTTTGGTATTTACCTCGCTCGCGAAGACTTCGTGAACTGTGTGAACGACAAGACATATCCTGTTGTTGAGGAGGTAAGGTACATTAAGTTCATCCCAAGGAAGGGTCTGGGCAACACCAACTTCAACCGTGAGCCAGTCTATCTCCCGGTAAAGATTACATTCGCTTATCCTAAGGGTGTGATGGCCAACAAGATACCTAAGTACTGGTATGCTGACAACAGTTTCAACCCTGCCAATGATGTCCTTGACAAGGATAAGCTTAAAAACATCCACGGTAACGTCGAGGCTCCTGGCAACGAGGCTGACCTTAAGGTAGGTGCTGCTGACTTCGAGGTTTATCTTGACGAGCGTTTCGCTAAGACCACAACTGGTCATACTCATAGCGCTCAGTGGACTGCTGATGCTTGGAAGCCTGGATACTTCTGCTTCTATGACGAGACTAACACTTGCAACGACAAGCCTGAGAACGCTCCTTCATTCAGCATTGATCCTGAAGCGTTCAGCCCGGCTCAGACTTGGAACATTAAGAAGAACTTCCCTTCATTCGTTCAGGAAGATCTTGTTTACCTCTACTACTTCACTCTTGGTAACGTCAAGACTGTAAAGGGTGTGAGCGGCAAAGAGTATAAGCTTTCTGTTGACAATGCTGTTGCCAACTCTCCAGTGATGCTTTACACTGATCCTGCGAAGTATGAGTACAAGAACACGGTTCTGTATGCTAATGGAACGAAGATCGCTGAGATTAAGTACCAGTACAACGCCACTGAGTATGGTGCTTCCGCTACTCGTGAGCACGAGGCCAAACTCGTGGTTCTGAACAACGAGGTCACCAAGGATCTCATCAACATCCCTGAAGGAAAGGCAAGTCTTGCCACCGCTGATTCTGAGGCTGTTGTCAAGTTCTTCGAGGACACCTTCGATGTTGAACTTGGTGTGGCTGTCTTCAATGAGGAGTGTGGCGCTTACCTGCCGCTTGCTGACAACACATTCAAGGCTGAGCTCCTGAAGCCTGTTTATGTTGAGCCACTTGGACCTATCACTTTCACTGACGCTCTTGACAATGGTGGAAACAAGGTCGCTCTTTATGACCTCGTTAAGTTCTATGACTGGAGAGCCGCTGCCGGTGACAAGGGTGCTTATGTATTCTCATCTCATACACCTGTCGATCTCTACAAGTACTATGTAGTTGACCTTATTACTGTTAACCCTGAGGAGATTATGACTGACCTTTCCGGTGAGTTCAAGACTCTGAAGGAGTACAGCAACGGTGTTGAGTTCCAGGTATACGACAGCAAGAACAATCGTCTCGACGATGGTAAGGTTGTTGACCCTGCACATAAGTGTACACCTGGTAAGGCCAAGGCTAACTATGATTACCTCTGGTACTCTAACAACACCGCAACTGTTGTTAACTTCAACATCAAGGTTCCTGTAAGAATCCACCATAAGTGGAGCCAGAACGACCTGATCGTTTGGGTTGAGGGTACTGTTAACAGAACTGTAGGCAACTAATCGCTGATTTCTGATTAATCTATAATAAATTTCCCCGGTTTGCGAAAACGAGCCGGGGATTTTTTTCTTAGAAGACCGTGACTTCCATACTAATAAACACTCCATAAGAGCAGATGACGAGAAAATTTATGTTGATCTGGCTATTCACGCTTGTCTTTGCGACTGTCGCATCCGGAACCGACCGTAAGGATGACCGGCATCTTGTTCGTTCCATCAATTCTGTTTCCGCTGGCTTCACTCCCGAATGGAATGTGCGGATTTTGGGAGGAGGTGCCTATTCGTTGGGCGAGGCCGATTTCGCCGATCTACTCACTCCTGCGGCTCAGTTGTCTGTCGGATGCAGGTTCGACCAGATGTTAGGAGCGAGAATCTCTTTCAGCGGCTGGCAGGCCAAAGGCAGGTACAACTATCCTTACCTTGATTATCAATGGAATTATGTGCTTTCGAGTGCTGAGATCGTCTTTGATCTGATGTCGTTGTTTGGAGGCTGGCATCGAGATCGCCTACTGAGTGTCAATCTGTTCGCTGGCGGTGGCGCCGCGGCTGGTTTCAGGAACATCGAGGCCGCCCGTATGCTCAGGAATAACGAAACTTTCTATGGCTTCGAGAAGCTGTGGACCGGTACTAAGATTTTCTGGGGTGCCCGTGGTGGCCTTGAATTTGATCTGCGTCTTTCGCACTGTCTCTCACTCTGTCTTGAGACAAACGTGATAATGTTCCCTGATGAATTCAACTCTAAGGTAGGTAAGGATGACCCTTTCGACTGGCAATTCAACTGTCTTGTGGGATTTAAATTCAGTTTTGGCCGATAAGGCAGCGCCTGCCGAACCATTCTATTAATATTATTTCAATTATTCTTTAATTATATGAGAAATTATTTCAAGTCGGGCTTCCGCTTCGTCACCGCCGCATTCATTACTTTGTCGGCGTTGGTGTCGTGTACCGACTATCAGGACGAGATCAACAATCTCGGCAAACTCTATGAAGACCACGAGCAGCGCCTTAAGAACCTCGAGACGTTGACTGATGATTTTAGTTCGCAACTTAAGAGTCTGGCTGCCCTTGTCAATGCTATGGAGGGAGGAGACTACATCAAGTCTGTTGTCCCTGTTGAGAATGGCTACACAATCTATTTCAACAAACAGTCTCCGGTCACCATCACCAATGGTAAGAATGGCAGTGATGGCGCTGACGGGAAAACGCCTGATGTCTCGATCAGGAAGGACGCTGATGGATTTTACTATTGGACTTTGAACGGAGAGTGGATCTTGTCCGGTGGTCAGAAAGTCCGAGCCAATGCTGTTGACGGAGAGAAGGGCGACAAGGGCGACAAGGGCGATAAGGGTGACCAGGGGGATAAAGGTGATTCCGGGACTATCGGTGCCGTCCCTTTGCTGCGTATTAATGCGTCCACCAATGAGTGGGAGGTCTCTGCTGACGGAGGAAAGACTTGGACCACCACCGGAACCAAAGCGACTGGCCCGAAAGGTGACCCTGGGGAGAAGGGTGACAAGGGCGATAAAGGCGATGGAGCCAGCGGTCTGTTCGCTGACGTAAAACTCTCCGAAGACGGGAAAACCTTGATTCTGACAATGACGGATGGCACCGTCTATAATATTCCTATCGCTCAGAAGGAAGATGAGCCGGTTGAGCCGGAGGAGAAATACATCTGGGTAGGAGGCAACACGATTGACTCCAACAACGCTTCCAGCGTCGGAGGAACCTGGCTCAAGAAGGGAAAGGTTTCGTACGATTTTGAGACCAAGATTCTCACACTCGAAAATGTGGAGATAGAGACCACTCTCAACAATGTCGGCATCAAGTCGGAGGTGTCCGGGTTAACAATCAATGTGATAGGTAATTGCTCGATCAAGTCTTACGCTACTGCTGTCAGTGCCTTCGCTCCAATGACGATAACCGGTGCGGGTGTCCTTAAGCTCGAGGGTTCTTCGGCTGGTATAATGATGCAGACCGGATCTTCAGTCACCATTTCCGACGTGGATGTCAGGGTGAAGGGTGCCTGGGGAATCACCAGCCGTCAGGGTCTTGACGGCTATCTTAAGGTCGAGGGAACGAAGACTTATCTTTCGGCGGAAGGAACTTCCGGTTCGATCGCCGATATTGGTGGCCTTGGACTTGACGGGTGCAAGATCACCGTGCCTGAGAGCGCTGTCTTTGACTCTTTCTCCGGCTCAGTAGTCGTTGGCGAGGATGTAGTGAAGACTCTTGTGGAGATCAAGAGTGTGTACGACCTCTCCATCGGAGGAGAGAAAGTCTCCGCTGACAACGCCGCAAGCATCACCGGTCCGTGGCTGAAGGGTGGCAGCGTCTCCTATGAGGTCGCTTCCAACAGCCTTGTCCTGACCAACACGGAGATTGTCTCTTCGTCGGCCGGAATCGTGTCCTCCATCGAGAATCTCAAAATCCGTGTGAACGGGAAATGCTCCATCAACTCGTCCGGATCAGCCATTCAGTCTGCCGGTTCTTTGAATATTCTCGGAGCGGGAGATCTGAATCTGACCAGCGCTTCCGGCAGCGGTGTCGCGCTTACTGAGAATACATCCAGACTCACGGTTCGCGGCGGCAAGGTGAACGCGTCCGGCGTTTATGGCGTCTCCGGTGTGGCTGATGGCTTGACCTATCTGACTGTCACGGGTTCCGAGACCGAGGTGACGGCGAGAGGAAGCTCCGGCTCAGTGGTGAATATAGATGCCCTTGACCTCGACGGCCTTGTCATCTCTACCCCGGAAGGAGCCAAGTTCGATGCCGCTAACAGAGGCATAGTCAAGGATGGCGAGATTGTCACATCGAAGGTTGTGATCGGGAAGAAAACCACTTATGACCTTTGGATCGGTGGTGTCAGGGTGACTGCCGAGAACGCCTCCAGCATAACCGGATCTTGGTTAGGAGGTGGCTCGATCACCTACAGCGCCGCCAGCAATCTACTGACTTTGAACAGTGTGACAATCAGCCTGACGGATGATTCCACGATTGGTATTGACTCCCGTATCGATGGACTGAAGATCTATCTTAGCGGCACGTCTTCCGTGACCTCGAAGGCGCAGACGATGTCCGTGTCCGGCTCTGTCTCCCTGATCGGAGGAGGAACTCTGAATCTGGAAAGCGAGGGTTGCGGCGTCTCCTTGGCCGCCAATGGCGCGATGTTCAGCGTCGCCAAGGCCACAGTCAATGTCAAAGGCAAATGGGGCATTGTCGGCGGAAAGGCCTACAATGCCTACTTGGAACTCTCCGATGCCGCGGGAGAACTGTCGGCTGAGGGGGCCGAAGGCTCGATTGTGGATATTGGAGGACTTGCATTGGCTGATGGATGCGCCATCACTATCCCTGACGGGGCTGTTTTCGACACCGCCAGGAAAGCTGTCGTGACAAGTGAGGGTGAGGTCGTCAAGGCCAAAGTGAGAATCGGCAAGAAGTAGAAGCCGGACTCTGTGACTGGTCAAGCCATTTCGCCAAGGCTCTTTATGGGGCCGGTGAAGTGGCTTCTCCTTTTTCCTCTGCCTCCAAGACCTCCCCTCTGACCCTGAGGATGATCTGGTTTGGACTCGAGGAAACGTACACGGCGATGGACTTGTCGAAGTGGCCAGATCCTATCTGATTGGAGAACAGTACCTTTATCTCGCCGTTCTCTCCCGGTTTTGTCGGTTTTCCCGACCATTCCACCTGCGTGCAGCCGCACGATACGATCACCTTTTGTATGACAATCGCCACGTTGGTGTTGTTTCTGTACTTGAATATGCAGGTCTGTGATCCACCGCTCTCGGCGAACTTTCCGAAGTCGTGCACCTTGTTCTCGAAAGTCAGCGTTTTGTCCACCACCACACTTTGACCTTGCGCTGTCGCGGTGGGATTGATTCCAACCGGCCGCGTTTGTGCCGCCAGCAGCAGAACTCCAGACAGAAGATATTCAATAACAGTTGTTGCTCTCATCTTTTAAGGTTATTTGCCCGGTCTCTTTCCGGCTATAGCTTCCTTTGATCGCCGCTGAGACTGCCGATGCGGTTGTGTCATTGGGGCACAGAAACTGACGTTCCACCGCCAAATACGTATGCAAAACGTATGTCGGCGGCAAAACCCTACCTATTAATATGTCTGTTCGGAATGCCTGCACAAGTGCATCTGGAAGAAAAAGCGGTGTCACTCGTAGTAATAAATATGTTTTTAGGTGCCCATTCGTAGGCACATAATAACACAACGACAAATATATGAGTTTAATTTTTCATAAGCAAGATTTTTTAGTCAGAAAATGAGAAAAAAGAGGGTGGAATCCATTTATTACTACGAGTAACATGTTTAACTTTTTTATTAACTAATTATCCTTTATGAAACAATTTTTCAGATTGGTTTCGATGTTGGCCATTGCTGGGCTGACATTTGCGTACACCAGCTGTACTGATTATTCAGAGGATATCGACAAGACCAACAATCGCGTCGATAATCTGGAGACCAAGTTGGCTGATGTAGAGAAACAGGTAGCGTCTAACAAGACCGCTATTGAGGATCTTCAGAAGGCTAAGGCTGAGGCTGAGGCAGCCATCAAGGCCCTTCAGGAGACCGTTGCCACACTTGAGACTAAGGAGGATCACAAGAAGGACATTGATGCTCTTCAGTCTACTATCGATGGCCTTAAGAAAGACGTCCAGGCTATTGACACCAGAGTCAAGGCAATCGAGGACAAACTTCCTTCTTACGCCACTCTTGAGTATGTTAACGCCACATTTGCTACCAAGAAAGAGATGGCTGCCGCTAACGAGGAGATCGGTAAACTCGACGCTCGCCTTAAGATCGCTGAAGGTCAGCTTAAGACTCTCTCTGACAAGTATGATTCAGACCTTAAGATCTCTGAGATCATCACCAAGATCGACACCGCTCAGAAGGCTGCCGAGGCTGCCCAGAAGACCGCTTCCGAGGCTCTTGGTAAGGTTGACGCTCTTGTAGAGGCTCTTGGTGTCTATGCTACCAAGGGTGCTCTTGAGGCTAAGATCACGGCTCTTGAGAAGGCTGACAAAGATGCCGCCGCCGAGATTGAGAATCTTAAGAAGACAAAACTTAACATCTCTGACTTTGACAAGTACTTCGATGAGGCTATCGAGAAGGCTTGCAAGGAAGGCGGTGAGGTTTACGAGACCGTTTACAAGCCACTTGAGCAGAAGATCTCTGATGTTGACGCAAGGCTCACTACTGTAGCCAACGCTCTCAACGCCAGAATCAGCAAGCTTTGGGGTGTGTTCAACACTGAACTGAGAAGCCTTGTCTTCGTTCCTGGTCTTTATGTTGATGGTATCGAGGCTGTTGAGTATTGCTATGGTGACTTTGGTGCCGTTAAGTTTGTAGAGAATGAGTATGAGGGTACAACTGACGCTCAGAAGCCATTCGTTCTTGGTGGTGCTTGGGACTATGCGAATGAGAAGGCTGTTCGCGTGAACCCGGCTGTGCCTGTAGAGTATGAGATGAACCCTTCAAGCGCTGTTGTCACCGCTGACAACGCTCTTAAGGTTGTCGTTAGGGAGGCTGAGTCTGTTTCAACCAGATCCGCTGCCGATCTCTATGAGGCTACTCTGGCAGAGACCAAGAATGGCAACCTGTTTGTCAACCTTACATCAAACAAGGTCGCAGACGAGAGCAAGCCGGATATTAAGAATGAGAAGGAAAATATCACCATTTTCGCCCTTCAGGCCAATGTGAAGATTTCCGCTGGTGAGGACACAACTGTAACTTCAGATTATGCCCGCATCTATGAGTCCAGATTGATGATTGACGCTATCTCTTATAATAGTGTAGATTATGGAACAAAGGCGAATGCTTGCGAATATGGGCTTCCAACAAACCATCTGTTCACTACCGCTCCTGATGCTGTCGCAAACAAAGCTGAACTGAAAGTTGATTACAAAGGTTCTCTTGATATTAAGAAACTTCTTGAGACCCACTACTTTATCTACTCTATCACCTCAAAGAATACTCACGAGGATCACGTTTATGAGACTGACTATCCTGAGAATGACTACGGCCTTTCTTATAAGTTCTCTCTCGTAGATTACTATGTTGATGGTGATGAGGCTTCTGAGAGCAGCTTCGCTGCTATTGATGAGAACACCGGTGTCATCACTCCTGGTGTTAATGGTGAGGTTACCCCTTCTGCCATCGACAGGCAGCCATTGGTTCGTGTGACTGTTGTTACCAAGGCTGGCGATGTTGTCGCTGTTGGTTACATCAAGGTTCAGATCGCTCCTAAGGATTACATCAAGTCTGACGGATTTAACTGGACTGTTGCCGCTAACGATTGCGAGAACTCTACTGTTGAGACCAAGGCTGACGAAATGACCAAGATCTATGTCACTGTTGACGCTGACGAGGTTGCCTTCGACAAGGTTTACGCTCTCCAGACAGAGGAGTCTAAGGCTGTTCAGTACAGCTTCGCTGACACCAAGTTCACAGAGGCTGCCGAGGCGATCGGTGTTGTTACCGAAAAGGTATCCAACGATGGAGTATCTACTCTTGAGTGGGTTCTCACTCCTGCCGACAAGTCCGCCATCTACAAGAAGGAAGGCCATACCGCTACAATTTGGGTAAGATACGTCTTCATCAGACACAATGGCGAGGAAGTTGAGGATGAGTTCGAGGGTGTTTACGTTCCTCTTAAGGTTACCGTCACCAAGAACGCTGCCGGTACTGTTGGTGTCAAGCTTGCCAACTATTGGTTCGACAATCAGACCAAGGCTATCCTTAACGTTAAAGTTCCTAATATGGAACCAGGTAAGCCAGTTCCTTCTACTTGGGTAACTCCTATCAATCAGGTATGGGAAGGCAACAATCCTAAATTCACTGTAGCTGGTAAGACTGTAACAAATCCTGTTTACAAGTATTACTTCGCTCCTGTTCAGCCTAAGGTAGGAAATGTTCAGTTGACAGTTGACTCTAAGGAGGTAGTTGATCTCTATGATGGCAAAGTCACAATTACTGATAATGCTCAGCTTTCTGTGAATGAGGTTGCGCTTTCAGCTGATTATGAGGCAGGTGTTTACACTAACACTGAACTTAAGGCTAATGGTGTTGTAATCGCTACGATTAATCAGGAGACCGGTGAGGTTACTTATGAGAACAACGAGACAGCTAAGGCACTTCTTAACTACTCTCCATCTGTTCCTAAGTCAGCGGCTGAACTCTATGCTAACATAGGCGTTGTTCTTAAGGCTGCTGATGGCGATTGCAACCTCGTAGCTGCTGTCGCCGGTGGCGTTAACCCTTACTACTTCCTCAGACCTCTGAATATGCCTGAGATCACTGGCAAGGTATATCGTGACGGTGTTGATGCCCACAAGCCGGAGGCTAACCTCAGCATCTTCGATGTATTCGAGTTCAAGGATTGGAGAGGTGATAATGGTCAGTTCGTAACTCCTGACTACAGCAATCTCTGGTACTTCAAGTATTACAATGTCAATAACTTCAAGGTTGATGAGGCTGGTATCACAACGACCCTTAACGGTGGTGTTCTCGGTGAGACCCTCCTTTCTTCCAAGACTAATGACATTCATATTTGGCATTGCACTGGTGATATTACCAACCCAACGAGGGTTCCTGCTGCGACAGGTCTTGACATCACCTACAGCTCAGAGACAATGCCTAACTGGGGTGAACCTCAGTACAACGGTCTGAAGAAGAAGTTCGGTTACCTCCGTTATGTAAACAACGGTAACAATGTTGACTCTGCCTTTATGCTCCGTATCCCTGTACAGGTTACTTACGAGTGGGGTGTTATCTCTACCTATGTTGACGTGACTGTTGAGCCTACTCTCTAGTAAGATCTTAACATAGAATAATTAGGTGCGCATCGTTCTGCGGTGCGCACCTTTTTAATGACTTACGTATGATGAAAATCGAATCATTCGCTTGTTATTCCGTCGCCTTGATCTTGGCGCTTTCCCTTTTGGCTTCCTGCTCAGGTAAGAAACCGAAGGCAGAGCCTACTCGTCAGGAGATTTTCCTGTCCGAACTTACGGCCGCTGACACAACCGAGGTACTTACAAGAGCCCAATCGGTGATTGACAAGATAATCGCCGGTGATGTAAACGGCGCTCTTGATGGTTTGGGGCAGGTCGAGAATGACACCTTGTTCCAGATTAGCTCAGAGAAGATTGTCTCCGCGTCCAACCAGTTCAAGAAGATGAATCTAAGGCAGGCTAAGCTTGAGAGCTACACCTTCACGGATCCAGATCACAATGTCGTCAAGTTCCGTGTCTCCTTCGGCCATTCCGAGGATGAGTCCAAGCTCCTTTCCACCGCCTTCGCCATCAATGCCCTCAAAATCGAAGGCAACTGGTACCTCACTTTGATGCAGTAATTTCATCTCTTAAAAACAACCTCTGTAGCCGTATTATGGCTCGGAAGCATAATGAATATGACCGGAAAGCCCACTGTCGCCTCCCGGTCATTTTTCGTAATCTTAGCGAATCGCTCTGCTCCATTCTTATTGAATATCTCTCTATCTGGGCCGAGATCTCTGCTATGAGATTGATGGCTTTTGAGGAGACTGTAAAAGGTGGTGTGTACATTTATCCCCGTGTTATTCCGTCATTTATTCCGTCATTTATTCCGTCATTTGCTAAACTGCCGGCTGTTGTGGAGATTCTATTCCGTCACAGTCCCTTTGATCCGAAGGAGAATCGGTCGCTTCCCGGTTGAGGTATAGACAGACACCCCTTTGTCAAAGTGATGCGGCGTGCCTTCGTTGTCATATTTCACCTTGATCTCGCCTTCCTCCCCAGGCTTGATCGGTTTTCTCGGCCATTCGACCTTGGTGCAGTTGCAGAACACTTTCACGTCGTAGATAAGAATGGTCGTGTCCGTCTGGTTCTTGTACTTGAATGAGCATTCCTGAACCCCGTCTTCGTGCGTGATCTCGCCGAAGTCGTGCACTGTCCTCTCAAACGTCAGTAACCTGCTCTTTTTCTCTCCTTGGGTCTGCGCCAAGCAGTTGCCTGACACCCCAATCGTCATAATGATGGAGACCACGCTTGCCAGCCCTCTTCTCATAACCGCTAAAAACCTATTCCCTGTCTTCATATTCAATTCGAACTCTTTCTTATTCTTTATTGATGGTTCCCGCCTTCCTGCCACTTTGGGGAAGTCCTCTCCACCATATCTTTTAATATAATATAGGTATAATTGTTCCCTCCGCTCGCTGAGCCTGCCTATTCCGAATGCTGTTCCTTACCTTACGGTCGCTGAGCTTGCCGAAGCGTCCGCCCCAATTATATCTCCAACCCCAAAGATAATGAATATTTGCGTCAATCCCGTATGCCAGTGTTGCCATTATCAATTATGACTGCATTATTTTACACAGAAAAAGAACTACTACTTCTTTTTCTGTGCAAATATCAGTATATTTGTAAAAAGAATAATTATGTTTAGTCTCCCGTTGAAGCGGTTTGCCGGTATTCCAATAACCAGTGCGGATATTAGGTCGTCTTTCCCTGATCTATCCTCGCCGGAGAAGAAAGTCCTTTCTATGGAAAAGTCGGGCGAACTTATACGGTTGAAAAGAAATTTGTACATTGTCAATCCGGACTTGTTTGACCGCGGTACAGATCCCAGGCTCTGCGCCAACCATATTTATGGTCCGTCTTATGTCTCCCTTCAGTGGGCGCTTCGCTATTTCGGGATGATTCCGGAACAGGTTTTTGTTATGACAAGTGTGACAACAAAACGCTCACACTCGTTCCAGACTCCGATAGGTACCTTCAGTTATGTGCAGGTTCCGGCAGTGTATTTCCCGATAGGTGTCGAGAGTATGGATGCTGATGGTGTGAGTTTCTTGATGGCTGGTAGGGAGAAGGCTCTTTGTGATACGATCCTTTATGACAATTATGTGCCACAACGTTCAGTCAAGGCTTTGACAGTGTACCTTGAGGATGATTTGCGCATAGATATGGAACTGTTGCGTGATTTTAATGTTGAGGTGATCGAGGAATGTGCCAGGGTGGGACGTAAGACACGGATTTTGTCTAACCTTATTAAAATAATAAATAGTTTATGACGATATTTGAATCAATGCTGGCCGCATATCAAGGCGGCAATTCCATAGCTACACCAAACGCAGAGCAAGAGGTCTGTCAGAAAATCGTTCTTGCCGGACTGCATAGAGGAGGGTTCTTTGACCACGCGGCTTTCTATGGAGGTACTTGTCTAAGGCTTTTCCACGGTCTGCCAAGATTCTCCGAAGATATGGACTTTTCTCTTACGGAAAAGAGAGATGATGTTCATCTTGAGAATTATTTCCAAGCGATAAAGGAGGAATTCAAACTTACTGGCTTTGATGTAGAGATCACGAAAAAAGAGAAGAAATCGTTTGGCAGGGTTGAATCTGCTTTCTTAAAAGAGAACACAGAGACTTACGACATCAGATTCCGGACGAAAAGAATGATTAAGGTCAAAATAGAGCTTGATACCGATCCACCGCTTCTTTTTGACACCGAACCGAAACTCCTGCTGAAGCCTCATTCTTTTATGACTCGTTGCTTTGTACTTCCTGACCTATATGCCGGTAAAATGCACGCGTTGGTTTATCGTGCGTGGCAGCGTCGCGTCAAAGGGAGAGACTGGTTTGACTTTGAGTGGTATGTCAGGAACGATGTCTCGCTTGACTTCAGGCATCTTCAAGAAAGAATCAAAGAGTTCAGCGGTGAGGATGTAAGCCGCGAAGGCTTTATTGAACGGCTGCGTCATAGGCTTGCCACAGCGGACATTGAGAATGTCAAGCAGGACGTGTTCCCTTACATCGCTCAAAGCCAGAGACGGGAACTTGATATTTGGTCCAATGAGTATTTCCTGAATCTTGCCGATAGGATCAAATTCCTGTGATCCTTCTCTGGTCGTTCAGACCTTCCCAGTCGCTAGGCCTGCCGCTTTGGGCTGCCTATGACCTCTCCGGTCGCTGAGTTTGTCGAAGCGTCCCGCACGATCGCGTATCCGAGCCAAAAGATGATGAATATTTTCGTCAATCCAGTATGCAAAACGTATGTCAGGAGGCTTGGCTGATTTCTGAATATGTTCGTTCGAGATGCCTGTAAGAGAGTTCCCGGAAGAAAAAGCGGTGTCACTCTTAGTAATAAATATGTTTTGAGCCCCCACCGAGGGGACAACCCATAACACAACGACAAATATATGAGTTTAATTTTTCATAAGCAAGATTTTTTGGTCAGAAAATGAGAAAAAGATGGCTAAAAAACATTTGTTCCTAAGAGGAACAATTATACGTTTTATTTATTTATCAATTTGTTTTTTAGCTATGAACAAAAAGTTTAAGAACTTGTTTCTTGCGGGGGCTATCGTATTAGGCCTCGCGGGAGTAGCCGTATCTTGTACGGACTACGATGGCGACATTAACGACTTGACGGAACGGGTGAAGAAGCTGGAGAGCACTGTCAGTGATCTCCAGACTGCGATCAACAACGGTGCCGTCATCACGGATGTGACGCCTATCACTAACGGAGTCAAGGTGACTCTGAGCAATGGTAAGTCTTTCGACGTTACCAATGGTAAAGATGGCAATGACGGCAAGGACGGCGCTCCTGGCAAGGACGGTTCTGTTGTTACCATCGGTGCCAATGGCAACTGGTTCATTGACGGTAAGGACACCGGATTCGCCTCAAAGGGTGACAAGGGTGACAAGGGTGACAAGGGTGACAAGGGTGATCCTGGTAAGGACGGCAACGACGGCGCACCTGGCGCTCCTGGTAAGGACGGCGTTGACGGCAAGGATGCCCTTCAGATCTGGTATCAGCCTTGCACCGACAAGAGTGACGCCAACTACGGCAAGTGGGTTAAGTACACCTATGATCCTGCCTCCAAGGAGACAACTTCTGAGGTCACGAACATCGATGTGTTCCCTGAGGGAACCATAACGGCTGTTTATGACGAGGAGAGCGGCAAGATTACCTTCCACAATGTCGAGGGAGCGAAGGATGGCGTGGTTGAGATCAGTCTTCTTACAACCGTCAAGAGCCTTGCTCTTATTCCAGAGGCTCTGATGGAGGGTCTTGGCTACATCGAGTTCCCTTATGGTATCGTCATTCCGGACGAAGAGAATGATACCATTGCCTTCTACTCTTCTGGCGTAGCCAATGTGACTTACAGGCTCAATCCTGAGAACGCTGATGTTAACGCAAATGAATGGGCTTTCATCAACAGAAAGGTAAAGACCATCCAAATGAGAAGCGCTTCTGACAAGAAGGATCTTGTCTCTATCGTAAGCGAGAATCAGAAGCCTGTCGTTAAGGGTGGAGAGGCTACTTTCTCTATCAAACTCAATGATTTTAACCACTTCCCTATTCAGACATGGTTTGGACCTGGTGCTGATAATCCAGAGGATCTCAAGAACGACATCATCGCTCTTCAGACCTACGCTAATGGTGAGACCATCACTTCCGACTATGCCTATGTAGGCATCGCTGGCCTCTATGCTCATTATGGTCTTATCCATAAGGATTTCACAAAAAATGATGTTAGCCCGATTGACAAGACAATTAGACCGTATCGCTCTGAGCCTATCGCAATCAACAATCCTGCTGACGATGAACTCTACGCTCCAGAACTTCCTACTCCGGAGCTTCTCTACACTGAGACTCTTGATCTTAAAGACTACGTAACGCTTCTTGCTGATGGTTATAATGTTAAAGACGCACTTGCTGAAGAGATCGGTGTTGATGTTGACTACAAGTTTGAGCTCGTTAACGAGAAGGGTGAGGTCAACAAGCCTTTCCTCGGAGAAGATAAACGTACTGATCAGAATCAGTTCGTTGTTATCGAAGGCAGCAAGATCAGGGTTAACGATAAGTTCCTTAATGAGTCAACCCGTCCTGCTGTCAACAGAACCCCTCAGGTAAAGGTTACCGCCACCACCAAGCTCGGTGACAAGGAGTACACTCTTGCTACTTGCTACATCATGATCAGAATCGTCGAGGAGAAGGTTGAACCTGAAGTTCCTGTTGTTTACTACAAGACCTTCACAGATCACTTCGTTAAGTTCTGTGGCGATAATGTCATCAAGTTCACTACTCCTATGACTGCATGCCCTGACTACACTGATGACAAGCTTGAAGTTACTTGGAAAGAGGTTAACCAGACTGTCCTTGGTGGATTGGGTCTCTCTTACGAGGCATTCCTTCAGGATTACGACACGGATAACCTCTATGTCCTCGACATCAAGAAGAGTGCTGATGGTCAGCTTGACACCACTTACGTTCCTGTAAAGCAGTACACATTCCCTGAAGGCATCACATTCTTTGTTGAGGCTCCGGAAGAGTGGAATACTTCTACTAACGTAATCTCTCTCTTGGTTGATAAGAACGCTAAGATCCCTTCAGATAAGACAACGATCGAGTTCGCTTATAAGGCTAAGAAGAACAGCAAGAAGACCCCTAATGTTGGCTTCAAGTTCGCTTACGAGATCTCTGCGAAGACTCCTACGACGCACGAGCATGAGTTCGTAACTCCTCTCAAGCTTATCCTCAACCCTGATTACCTCCTTGGTAAGATGAATGTGCCTGTAGAAGCTAAGCCTGTTTCCAAGTACATCCCGTCAACTGAGAACTACGATGTTTACGCTGGCGTTCGTGTCAAGGGTAAGGCTGATGCCAACAAGAACTTCACTTACTCTTCATCTCTCATCGAGCACTTCGAGGAGTACGGTAAGAACATCAACATCGCTGACGATGCCACAATCTCCTTCGAGATTATGAACAGCACGGCTGATTGGAAGGTTAACTATCCAAAGGATGCTTACAAGTTCATCACCAAAGATGGAAACGTTGATAAGGTAGTCTTCACAGCTGCTGAGTTCAAGGCTATCATTGCAGCTCCTGCGACATCACCTGACATCAAGTTCATGAACAACATTCTTACCGAGGACACCGCTGTTCTCGTGAAGGTTACTGAGACATGTACTACCGAAGCTGATGTGATCACTCCTGCCAAGGAGAAGGTTGGTTACTACTATGTTGTCTTCCAGACTCCTTTCAAGGTCATCACAACTAATAAGGACATTGAACTTGGTACATTCAAGAATGAGAAGGACGTGACCTATATCCCAACCGATGTCAAGGTTGTCGAGAAGGAGAACGAGGCTAAAGTTATCTTCACCTTCGATCCGGCTACAGGTACGATGATCGCTTCTGATTATGCAAAGACTCAGTATGGCCTCAATGACCTCCAGGGCTCTGTCGAATTCAAGGCTGGTAATGCTCTTACCTATCCTTACAAGGACAACTCTAAGGAGTCATTCGGTGGATGTCTCACGTATGGCGAGAATGTAACAACCAAGGGTCTCTTCGTTGCTTGGGAGAATCTCGGTACTGACCTTCTTGTTGACAAGTACGCTGACTATAACCTTGTTGTCAAGATTGGTGATCTCTACACTCTTGACCTTAAGGGTAAGGTAACCGTTCTTTCTACAGCTAACACCAAGGCTAAATGGCCAGGCGGTATCGCTGACAAGAACAAGTAGTTTACTACTCTTGACGAGTATTAATCTATAATATTTCTTAAGAGGGAAGATAGTTTTCTGTCTTCCCTCTTTTGAATATCTCTCGACTTTGTTACAATGTTATTTCGTCTTATGAGATTATATGGATTAATGATGTTGTCGCTTGCTTTTGCGGCAATCTCCTGCCAGAAGGAGCCTTCTGCTCCGGCACCTGATGTTCCAGGGCAAGAAAAGACTTCCAGATTGCTAAAGGCTTATCTTTCGGTTGAGACCAAGGCGGCCATTACCGACAATTTCGGCTCTGTAAGTTGGAATCCCTCCGACAGCATCAGCATTTTCGATTCTGATTCCGGTTCGGGTGGTAATAAGTTTGTCACTGAGAAGGGGGGAACTACTGCTGTGTTTGCCGGACAGGCTTCTGAGCCGGCCGGTGGCTATTACTATGGAGTTTATCCTTACAGTAGCTCGACATCTTTCGCATCTAATGTTGTCAGTGCATCCCTGCCCGCTGTGCAGCAGGCTGTGTCCGGCTCTTTTGACCCGGCTGCGTTCCTTATGGTAGGGCGATCCGCGTCCACTGATCAAATGGGCTTCTATGATGCCTTGGGCGGCATCCGTTTTACGGTTTCAGAATCGGGGTATGACAAGGTCATATTCAGAGGCAATGCCAATGAAGCGGTAGCAGGATCGGTCTCAATTTCTTTCGGAGAAGATGGTATTCCGCTCTGTCATGCAGCCTCTTCGGAAACATCCACACAGATTTCTCTTGAAGGGGAGTTCAATGCGGGAAAGTTCTATTATCTCTCCATTATCCCTCAGTCTTTCAAGAAAGGATTCACTCTGACTTTCTATAAAGGTGGTACGGAGGTAAGCCGCTCTGTCTGCGAATCTTTCGTAAGGGTGCAGAGGTATTATTTCGCCACGGTCCGCGATGCCGATATTCCATCGTCGATTTCGAATATTCTTGATGGTGAGCCGCTGGACGCTAAAGGAACAGCTAACTGTTACATTGTACGCGAGGCTGGTTCGTACAAACTTCCTCTAGTGCGTGGAAATTCCCCTACATCAGTCGGCGCCGTGGATCATGCCGGTGTGGTTTGGGAGACCGACAACTCGGCTAACGCTGTCGCTAAGGGAACTCTGATTAATTCCTCTGTCCGTGTCAAGAACGGTTGCCTGTACTTCAAGACCGCCGAACAGTTCAAGCCTGGTAACGCCCTTGTGGCCGCATACGACTCCAATGACAGGATACTCTGGTCCTGGCATATCTGGATGTGTGATTTCGACGCGGATCAGACAGCACAGCGCTATCAAGGAGCATCTGTGGATATGATGGACAGAAATGTTGGCGCGCTGTCCTCATCTTATGAGGGAGTGGCCTCTTACGGCCTTTTCTATCAATGGGGACGCAAGGATCCTTTCATGGGGGTGGCGTCCATAGATGGCACACCTATGGCTTCCACGTGTCAGTTCGAACAGTTGGCTTCCAACGCTGACTGTACGGTTGACTTTGCTGTCGCCAATCCGACTACTTTCATCACTTGCGATCTCAGCACCGGAAACGATTGGCTGTATGCAGGGCGTCAGAATGAACTTTGGACAGATGTGAAGACCATCTATGACCCTTGTCCGGCCGGATGGCGTGTGCCTAAAGGTGGCCCGGATGGGGTTTGGAACCAAGTGAGCGAGGGCTCGTACTCTGCGGACACATCTAATCACGGTGTGCGTTTCACCCTGTCTTCCGGAGGTGTAGCCTGGTACCCTTGCACGGGCTATCTTAAAAGAAGTAATGCGACTATCGCGCTTGCAGGCTCGTTTGCCGATTATTGGACGACAACTACCGCCTCGCAGGCTACGACAACTTTTGAGATTCATGTCAAAAGTACTGCGGCGGAGTCCGAGATTAACCTGTATTGCCACAACAAATCACGTGGCGATGGCCATGCAGTAAGGTGCCAGAGGCAGTAGAAGTTAGAGAAAAATTGAATCATGATGAAAAAGTATATTCTTTTACTCATTTCGGCCCTGTGCCTTTTTTCCGCCTGTCAGGAGGAGTTGATCGGGGTAAGCTCGGTCGCCGTTGACAAGGAGCGTCAAGATCTCTCCATCGGGGCTTCGTTTGTGTTGAAAGCGATCATCTCACCATCGAATGCGGACAATCAGAAGATTATCTGGACGGTTGAGAATAGCTCGGTTGTTGACTATGTTGACAATCAGGACGGTAGCGCCACCATCAAGGGACTTAAGGTCGGGACTTCCAAGGTCACGGCAAGGACTGATGACGGAGGATTCATGTCTTCGTGCAATGTGACTGTCGGAGTCGGGGTCGAGAAGATCGAGCTCGACAAGTCTGAACTGTCTCTGAAAAAAGGAGAGTCCGCTTCCCTTAAGGCCACCATATTCCCTGAAAACGCTTCGGACAAGTCCCTCAAATGGGGTTCCTCTGACGTTTCTGTCGCCACTGTTGACGCGTATGGCAATGTCAAGGCGGAGGGCAATGGAGAGGCGACGGTTTTTGTCTCCTCGTCAGACGGCGGTTTCACGACCTACTGCAATATCAAGGTAGGTACTTCTGTCACAGGCATCAGCCTTGACCCACGTGAATTCACTCTTGAGACAATCGGAAGCAGTTTCACGATCAAGCCGGTGATTTCTCCTGAGGATGCATCGGATTTAGGGGTTGTTTGGGAAAGCGCGGACACGAAGGTCGTGTCGGTTGCCTCGGATGGTACCGTGACCGCGATCGGTCCCGGTACGACGACTGTGACCGCCACAACCAACGACGGCTCATTCACTTCAAACTGTGTTGTGAGTGTCAAGAGTCCTGCGCAGCATGTCTCGCTCGACAAGACGAGTCTGAAACTTCTCGAAGGAGAGAGCGGCAAACTCACGGCGACGGTGTACCCGTTGAACTCGACGCAGAAGACCCTTACGTGGGTGTCCGATCATCCTGATGTCGCTTCGGTTGACAACGAAGGTAATGTGACCGCCCGCAAGGCAGGCGCGGCGACAGTCACGGTCAAGGTGGCCGAGAAGGTGACAGCTGTCTGCAAGGTTACTGTCATCAGCCGTGTCACCGGGATTTCCATGAGTGAGACGACTGTCGAATTAAAACCTGGTGAAACCCATCAACTGACAGCGACGGTCCTTCCTCAGAACGCCTCGAATGCCGAGGTCACGTGGTACTCGGACAAAGAATCGGTCGCTAAAGTCTCGCAATCGGGACTTGTGTCTGCCGTGAGTACGGGAGAGGCTACGATCCACGTCGTTACCTCTGACGGAGGTAAGATGGCGACCTGTCTTGTAAAGGTCGGGACACCGGTCAAGGGAATCACCCTGTCGATCTCCTCCAAAACCCTTTATGTCGGAGACCCTTCTTTGGACATCAGCGCGACCTTGACTCCTGCCAATGCCACAGACAAGTCTCTCGAATGGTCAAGTTCGGATCCTGAGGTGGCGTCAATTGCCCCTGGTGCGGCGTTGCATGCGGTCATCAAGCCACTGAAGCCAGGAAAAACCACTATTACAGCCACTACTAAAGACGGCGGGTTCAAAGCCGATTGTGAAGTGACTGTCAAGCGTCACGTCTCCGGAGTCTCTCTCAGCAAGTCTTCTCTGAATCTGTACGTTGGTGAGACGGAATCTCTTGCCGCGACAGTTGCCCCAGAGGACGCCTCTGACAAGACTGTCTCTTGGTCATCGGGCAATTCCGCTGTGGCGTCCGTGTCAAAAGACGGAAAGGTGACCGCTAACAAGGCTGGCAAGGCGACCATCACCGTCACAACCAAGGACGGTGGATTTACGGCCACCTGCGAGGTAGTGGTCAAATGTCACGTTTCCGGGGTCGCTGTCAGCAAGCCGGAATTGACTATGCACGTTGGCGGTACAGAGTTGCTTACGGCTGTGATTAGTCCGGCTGACGCCACTGACAAGTCGGTGACTTGGTCGTCAGACCATCCGGAAATCGCTTCTGTGGGTGAGAAAGACGGAAAGGTGACCGCAAAGAAAACCGGAAAGGCGGTTATCACTGTCAAGACCGCTGACGGTGGACATCAGGCTTCCTGCAATGTGACTGTCCTTGAACCGGTCGTTTATGCCACTTCCCTTACTTTGACATCTCAGACATCGTCTCTGAACATAGGAGAGTCCGCCGCGTTGACTCTTAAGATGCTTCCTGCCAATGCGGATGAAACGCTTGTGTGGGAGTCTGACAACGAGTCCGTGGCGAAGGTTGTGAACGGTGATGTCACCGCTGTGGGAGTCGGAGTGGCTAAGATCAAGGTCAAGGGCAAGAATGTCACGTCGAACGAGGTGACAATCACCGTCATCGATAAGTATGCGGTCACCGGCGTGAAACTGAACGAGAAGTCGCTGACTCTCGAAGTTGGTAAGAGTGGAAAGCTCATAGCCACCGTTCTGCCTGAGGATGCGAGGGACAAGACCGTAACCTGGAGTTCGGACAAGGAATCTGTCGCGACTGTCAATGAGGGGGTTGTCACCGCGGTTTCTCCAGGCACAGCCACAATCAAGGTAGCGGCGGGAGCCGGAGCGTTCACGGCAACTTGTTCGGTCACGGTAACCGAGCGTCTGATACCTATCGAAATGATCTCCTATTCAGAGGAAAATAAGGACATTAACTTGAAAATGGGAGGATCCTACACCATCAGGGTTAAGGTCTCTCCGGATAATGCGACAGAACCGCTGAAGATCTCTCCTGCGATCAACTGTCCTGTGATTTGCGATCCTGTCAAGGATAATGGAACGCCATTTTGGAATGTTAAGGTCAAGGCGATCTACAAGGAAGGAAGAGGATCCTTGGCCATTGATTCGAAGAGTTATTCCACCCAATGCTTTGTCAAGGTGACAAAGGTTCCTGTCAGTGGCATAACCCTCGACATGTCGGAAACGTCGATGAGAGTCGGACAGACCCTCACGTTGACTCCTAAGGTGTCACCTTCGGACGCCTCCATCAAGGATGTTATCTGGGATTCGTCCGACAAGTCGGTGGCTTACGTCTCGCAGTCCGGCATCGTGACCGCAAAGAGCGGCGGCAAGGTGTTCATAACCGCAAAATCCAAAGACAACAGCAGCGTCGTCGCGAAGTGTGTGATCCTTGTCAGGTCGGACAACGTCGGTGCCGGCGGCTCGGAGGGTGTTGGCTTTATTGAATGGTAACGGTAATTGACGTAGGCGGGCAATCACTCCTATATATTATTAAAGTAAGTGGTTGCCTGCCTATAAAAGTTGAATGAAAAGAAAATGTCTGAATAATGAGAAAAGTATTGTTCGTCGTTTCGGCCTTCGCGGCTATATTCATAACATCCTGCTCGTCAGAGGTCAAGGATGTGGCAAAGAAAATCAAGGATCCTGTTTTCCGCGCCTATTGCGTTTCGTCGATGGATCTTGACGGAGACAGGAAGTTGTCATTGTCTGAAGCGGATTCCGTCAAGTCGATCGATGTCTCGGGTCTCGAAATCAAGTCACTGGCAGGCCTTGAATATTTCAGGAACCTGAAGTCGCTTGACTTCTCCGGCACCCGTGTGGAGTCCTTTGCCTTCCAACTCCCCGCCCTTGAGATGTTCAAGTGTGCGAATAACGAGAACCTCGCCGCTCTTGATCTTACGGGCTGTCCTTCCCTGTCTTTTGTCTATGCGTCGCACACCGGCGTAAAGTCGGTGGCTCTCGGCACCCAGACCGGTTTGTACAGGCTTTGGATTGACAACACCCCGGTCCCGGCGTTGGATATCACAGCCTGCCCGAAACTGAACAACGTCAATGTGCAGTCCTGCCCGAACCTGAAGGAGCTGACCTTCTCCCCGGAGGTGAACCAGAATATCCTCTATCTCGCGAAGGACGCCGCCCTTGTCGTAAGATAGTGGTATGAAAAGGTTAAGCTCTTCTTTTCGGAAATAGGCGCTTCGCGTTATTTTATAAGTCTTGAGACCTTAATTCCGGCCAACGGCACTATCGTGTGTCGGCCTGCTTTTTTCGTGCTTGTACGTTTTTGAACTGGCGCATCCACGAAAATGCCGATTAAAATGCCACGAAAATGCCGATTAAAATGCCACGAAAATGCCGATTAAAATGCCACGAAAATGCCGATCGGCTTGCTCTTTGTAATTAATTTTCATACCTTTGGCAAATAATTGAGTCTATTATGGAATATCTCAGTAGAATTGCTGATGGCATACTGCAAGACAACCTTGAGGCCTCGGGTGCGGTGCTTGTCGAAGGCCCAAAATGGTGTGGAAAGACTACAACGTGCAGCCAAAAGGCGAATAGTTCCATTAGTTTGCAGGATGTTGATATGAGAGATGAATATCTGGCGACGGCGGCTTCCAAGCCATCGCTTCTTCTGAAGGGGGACACTCCGCGCCTTATTGACGAATGGCAGGACGCACCTGTGATCTGGGATGCCGTCCGTACTATATGTGATAAGAGAGGGGGTGTCCCCGGACAGTTCATCCTTACCGGCTCCAATAGGGTGAAAAAAGAGGAGACCAGACATTCTGGAACAGGCCGGATCGCAAAAATGAAGATGCTCCCTATGAGTTTGTGGGAGTCAAGGGAGTCAACGGGACTGGTGTCGGTCAAGGAACTATTCAGTAATCCTGAATATGATATTGACGGGAAGACTTCTAAGTTGTCGGTGGAGGATTTGATTCTCGCGGCTTGTCGTGGTGGTTGGCCAGCGTCACTTATTCCAGTCAAAAATAAGGTTCGGCTGCTTGTGGCCAAGAATTACCTGAAGAGTGTGTGTTCAGAGGACATCTCAAGAATAGACGGGGTTCAGCGTGACGAGAAGACCGCGGCGATGATAATGCGTTCATACGCCCGCAATATTTCTACGGTTGCCAAAAAGACATCTATGCTCTCGGATGTCACTTCTTCCGGAGAGGTCAGTTGCTCTTCGGACACTTTTGATGATTATGTCAAGGCGTTGGAAAAGTTGTTTGTCATTCAGGATATCGGTGCCTGGTGTCCTGCGATAAGGAGTAAGTCAAACATCAGGAGCACCCCTAAAAGATCCTTCTGTGATCCTTCTGTCGCGGTCGCCGCCTTAGGATTATCTCCGGATATCCTGATGACACAGCTGAAAACGTTCGGTTTTTTGTTCGAGCAAATGTGTGTGCGTGACCTTCGTGCCTACACGATGGATCAGGATAGTCACATTTCCTACTATCGGGACAGGTACGGCCTTGAGGCGGACATCGTACTGCATCTGTCGGACGGACGCTATGCCTTGATTGAATGCAAGCTTGGCAGCCGCGAGATCGAGGAAGGGGCCGCGCATCTGCTTGAACTCAAACAACTGATAAAAAAGCATAACGAATCAGAGAGGCAAAACCCGCTGAGGGAACCGGATCTGCTTGTGATCATAACAGGTGGCCAAATGGCCTACACAAGACCGGACGGAGTCAAGATAATACCTCTGGGATGCTTGAAAGATTGAACGTTGAAGTGATGTGTGTCCAAAAAAAACATTCACGTTTATTCGTTATATTTTATAGTCAATTTTGCAGATTGGAAAAATTGTCGTAATTTAGCGTCGATAAATGTGCAATTTATATTCAACAATATTATGAAACGTATTTTTGCGATTCTTGCAAGCGCAGCGCTTGTGGCTTCTCTGTCCGTAGCGAACGCACAGAAGAAGGACTTTGACCCTTATTGGTTTATGCAGCTTCAGGGTGGTGCGGCTCACACAATCGGTGAGACCTCATTCTCTGACCTTATCTCTCCTTCAGCCGCTGTTTCATTCGGCTATCAGTTCTCGCCTGTTTTCGGCGCAAGGCTGAATGTCAATGGATGGCAGGGTAAAGGTGCTGTGAACGGCCCTACCACTGTTTACAAGTTCAATTATGTTGAAGGTGCCGTTGACCTTATGGCTGACATCGCTTCGATCTTCGCTGGTTACAAATATGACCGTACCCTCAATCCTTACATCTTCGGTGGTGTCGGCGTGAACTACGCTTTCAACAACGATGAGGCTGTGGCCGTGAAGGACAAGTTCGTTGACGGTTATCTTTGGGAGGACAACAAGATCTCTCCTGCTTTCAGGGCCGGTGCCGGTCTCAACATCAGACTCACTGACGTGATCGCCCTCAACCTCGAAGGCAATTGCAGCTTCCTTGACGACCACTTCAACTCTAAGAAGGGCTCAAAGGCTGACTTCCAGATCAAGGCTGTCGCAGGTCTTACCTTCAGCTTCGGAAAGGCAAAGCCAGCTCCGGCACCTGTCCCGGTTCCGGCTCCGGCACCTGTTGTTAAACCAGAACCAGAACCAGAACCAGTAGTTGAGGAGAAGGTTGAGGTTGTTCCTGCATTCGAGTCACTTTCACGCAACATCCTCTTCGTCATCAACAAGTGGGACATCCGTGAGAGCGAGCAGCTCAAGATCGATGAGGTTGTCGAGGCTCTCAAGGCCAACCCTGACACCAAGGTTCGCGTTTCCGGTTACGCTGACAAGGCCACTGGTACCGCCAAGAGAAACAAGTTCCTCTCCGAGAAGAGAGCTGAGGTTGTCGCTGAGGCCATCGTTGCCGCCGGCATCAACAAGGACAGGATCATCACTGAGTATTTCGGTGACACCGTCAATCCATTCGAGACTCCTGAGGAGAACCGTGTCGCTGTCTGCCTCGTTAAATAATCTGGCGTGATAATTGAAAGAATATAAAGGCTGGGTTTCAACCCCCGGCCTTTTTTTGAGACTAAAACAGTAAGTTAATAAATACATTATTTTATTATGAGAATTGTACGTGTTACTGGCAGGGAGATTCTTGATTCAAGAGGAAACCCTACAATCGAGTGTGAAGTTGAACTCGAATCCGGCATCATCGGTGTCGCTTCCGTTCCATCAGGCGCATCAACAGGCGAGAACGAGGCTCTTGAGCTTCGTGACGGTGACCCTAAGCGCTACGGCGGAAAGGGCGTTCTCAAGGCTGTCGCCAACATCAACGAGAAGATCGCTCCAGAAATCATCGGAATGTCCTGCCTTGAGCAGAGGGCTATCGATGAGGCTATGATCAAACTCGACGGCACCGCCACCAAGAGCAACCTCGGCGCAAACGCCATCCTCGGTGTTTCCCTCGCTGTCGCTCACGCCGCCGCCAACTACCTTGACATTCCTCTCTACCGCTACATCGGTGGAACCAACGGCCACGTGCTTCCTGTTCCTATGATGAATATCATCAACGGTGGGGCCCACTCAGACGCTCCTATCGCTTTCCAGGAGTTCATGATCCGTCCTGTAGGCGCCAAGAGCATCGCCGAAGGTGTAAGAATGGGTGCCGAGGTGTTCCACGCTCTCCAGAAGGTTCTCAAGGGCCGCGGACTCTCTACCGC
>ULWZ01076529.1_pt1 | contig 38816 bp, 36 predicted proteins | sample 1960811 | NCBI WGS metagenome assembly ULWZ01 (sample SAMEA4835825, study PRJEB28245) | human gut metagenome | biome: gut microbiome; material: fecal sample | place: Denmark | collected 2008 | reverse complement strand
TTGTTTCACTGTTCAGTTATCAAGTTTCTTACTTGCTGTCTCACGCGACAGCTTATTAAATATATCATATCGATCAGCTTATGTCAATAACTTTTTCATATATTTTTCAAAAAATATTTTATCATTGCACTTGCTTCACGAGAATGCTTATCTAATGTACCACAGCATATATCAATTGTCAACTAATTTTTACAAAAAACAAGTATTTTTTCCAGATAGATGCTATCCTGTCGTACTTTATACAGGATAAAAAAATACCGGAAGTTATATTCTTCCGATATATTCCTGTAACGGAGAAAGAGGGATTCGAACCCTCGCGCCGCGTTAACGACCTACACCCTTAGCAGGGGCGCCTCTTCGGCCTCTTGAGTATTTCTCCGAATTCATAATTAGTTATGAAATTACGCACTTTCAACAGTGCAAAAATAATTATACAAGACGCATTATTTATTGTCAATCTTTTTTTCGTATTTTTTTTGTGATATTTCATAGAGATTATTTCCATCACTGTCTATCACGACTATTACAGGAAAATCCTTTACCTCAAGTTTTCTGATGGCTTCGGTTCCAAGGTCATCATATGCCACAACTTCTGATTTAATAATACGCTGTGCCAGTAAAGCACCGGCTCCGCCAACTGCTGCAAAATATACCGCACCATTTCTTATTATTGCATCTACCACAGGTTTCTGTCTTTTTCCCTTGCCAATCATTCCTATAAGTCCCATATCAAGAAGCCTTGGTGCGTATTTGTCCATTCTCGTAGCTGTTGTAGGACCCGCCGAACCTATCGGACGTCCTTCCCTTGCAGGGGATGGCCCCATATAATATATTATATTGCCTTTCACATCTATTGGCAGACTTTCATTTCTGTTAAGTGTCTCATCCATTCTTTTATGTGCTGCATCTCTCGCTGTATATATTGTTCCTGTTATATATACATAATCTCCGGCTTTAAGGGTTTTTGCCGTTTTATTATCTAAAGGGGTATTAATGTATCTGTCCATATTTTTTCTCCTGACTTCAAATTTTTAGATTACCCTGTGTGAATGTCTGTTTACATGACAACATATATTCACGGCAACAGGAAGTCCTGCAATATGTGTAGGATACGTTTCAATATTTACAGCAAAAGCAGTTACTCTTCCTCCAAGCCCTCCGGGACCTATTCCAAGACAGTTTATTTTTTCAAGCATTTCTTCTTCCAGTTCTTTTACATATGGTATTTTTGATTGTTCGTTTATATTTCTTGTTAATGCTTCTTTTGCAAGAAGTGCACATTTTTCAAAGGTACCGCCTATTCCTACACCAACTACCATAGGTGGACATGCGTTTGGTCCTGCTTCTTTAACTGCCGTCAAAATAGCATTTTTTACGCCATCTATTCCGTCTGCAGGCTTGAGCATAAATATACGGCTCATGTTTTCACTTCCAAAACCCTTTGGTGCCACTGTTATTTCAACATCATTTCCTTCTACTATAGAATAATGAATAATTGCAGGTGTATTATCTTTTGTATTTTCCCTGATAATAGGATCTTTTACTACGGATTTTCTCAAATATCCTTCCGTATATCCCTGTCTTACGCCTTCGTTGATTGCATCTTCAATATTTCCTCCGGTGAAATGCACATCCTGACCTACTTTTATAAAAACAACTGCCATTCCTGTATCCTGACAGATAGGAATCATTTCATCCCCGGCAATCTTAAGATTTTCCTGTAACTGCTGTAAAATCTGTTTTCCAAGGGGTGATTCTTCTTTTGTCACAGAATCGTCAAGTACATTTTTCATATCTTCTGTTAAAAAATGTGTTGCTTCTATACACATTTCTTTAATATTTTCGGTTATTACTTTTACATCTAATTCTCTCATTTTTCCTCGCAAAAACAGACCGGATATGCTCCGGTCTGCTGTTTATTATTAGTTCTCACTGTTATCTTCAGAGTCTTCATTATTGTTTTCTTCTGATTCAGTTTCATCAGAAACATCTTCTTCTCTTACTTTTGCAACCTTTGCTACTTTAACTCCATCGTCAAGATTTATTAACTTAACACCTGATGTTATACGTCCTAAAGTAGATATTCCCGCTACTTCCATTCGTATAATTATGCCCTCAGTTGTTATGAGCATTATTTCTCTGGTATTGCTTACAGCTTTAACACCTATTACATTTCCGGATTTCTCGTTAATTTTATAACATTTAACGCCTTTTCCACCACGGTTCTGAAGGTTAAATTCCTCAATCGGAGTACGTTTTCCAAGACCGTTTTCTGATACTATCAAAAGTGTATCTCCCTGGGTATTAAGCTGCATTCCTACAACTTCGTCACCTTCCAGAATATTCATACCGATAACACCCATTGCACTACGTCCGGTAGGACGGACATCTGTTTCTTTAAATCTTATACAGTATCCATATTTTGTTACAAGAAAAATTTCCTTTGTGGAATCCGTTGCCTTTACTTCAATTAACTCGTCATTGTCTCTCAATGTGATTGCCTGAATTCCGGTTTTTCTTATGTTAGCATATTCTTTGCAATATGTTTTCTTGACTATACCCTGTTTAGTTGCCATAAAAAGATATTCGTTATCTTTTATTCCGTCTACAGGAACAATTGCAGATATTTTTTCACCCGCCTGTAATGTAAGAAGATTAACAATGGCTGTTCCTCTTGCGGTTCTTCCTGCTTCAGGAATTTCATAAGCTTTTAACTTATATACACGTCCTTTGTTGGTAAAAAACAGTACAATATTGTGTGTTGTTGTCATAAGAATATCTTCTATATAATCATCATCTATTGTCTGCATTCCCTTAATTCCACGGCCGCCTCTGTTCTGGCTTCTGAAATTATCCGGAGTCATTCTCTTGATATATCCTAAATTAGTCATTGTGATGACTGTACTTTCATTAGGAATCATATCTTCCATTGAAATATCAAATTCATCATATCCGATGGCTGTTCTTCTGTCATCACCATACTTATCCATGATAATTGAAAGTTCTTCTCTTATTACCATAAGAAGTTTTTTGTTATCTGCAAGAATTGCTTTTAACTCATCAATACGTTTCATTAATTCGTTATATTCTGCTTCTATTTTTTCTCTTTCCAGACCTGTAAGAGTTCTGAGACGCATATCCACGATTGCCTGTGACTGTGCATCAGAGAGTCCAAATCTTTCTATTAACTTCTGTTTTGCGACATTGACACTTTCAGAGCCTCTTATTATTGATATTACTTCATCAATATTGTCAAGGGCAATAAGCAGACCTTCCAAAATATGAGCTCTTTCCTGTGCTTTGTTAAGTTCATATTTTGTTCTTCTTGTTACTACTTCTTCCTGATGTTCAAGGTAATATGTAAGCATCTGATGAAGATTAAGAACTTTTGGTTCGTTATTTACAAGGGCGAGCATATTAACACCAAATGTATCCTGTAACTGTGTATGCTTATACAACTGGTTAAGAATTACATTGGCATTGACATCCCTTCTGAGTTCAATGCTTACTCTTATACCCTGCATATTGGACTGGTCAATAATACCTGTGATTCCATCAATTTTTTTATCTTTAACAAGCTCGGCTATCTTCTGGATAAGCAAAGCTTTATTAACCATATACGGAAGTTCGGTAATAATTATTTCTGTTTTACCATTTGGAAGAGTATTAATTTCAGATACTGCACGGACTCTTATCTTACCACGGCCTGTACGATATGCTTCCTCTATTCCTGATTTACCGAGTATTGTAGCTCCTGTAGGAAAATCAGGACCTTTTACTATTTCCATCAGTTCATCAATAGTTGTGTCTTTGTCTTCAAGAACACGATTATCAATAATTTTCAAGACTGCTTTAATTACTTCCCTGAGATTATGTGGAGGTATATTGGTTGCCATACCTACCGCAATTCCTGATGTACCGTTTACAAGAAGGTTAGGATATCTTGAAGGAAGTACAACAGGTTCTTTTTCTGTCTCATCAAAATTAGGTATAAAATCTACGGTGTCCTTACCTATGTCAGCAAGCATTTCCATAGAAAGTTTTGTAAGTCTTGCTTCTGTGTATCGCATTGCGGCAGCACCGTCACCATCAATGGAACCAAAGTTACCATGACCGTCTACCAATGGATATCTTGTATTAAAATCCTGGGCAAGTTTTACAAGTGCTTCGTAAATAGATGAGTCACCATGTGGATGATATTTACCCATGGTATCACCGACGATACGTGCACATTTTCTGTGAGGTTTGTCAGGTACGTTTCCCAACTCGCTCATTGAAAAAAGAATTCTTCTCTGAACAGGCTTCAAACCATCTCTTACATCCGGAAGTGCTCTTGCTGCAATTACACTCATGGCATAATCAATGTAAGAATCTTCCATTGTTTTCTTCAAATCTACCTCGTGAACTTTATCAAAAATATGTTCATCCATATTTTAGTCTCCTTTTTTAAATAATACAGACCCTGCTCATGTTAAATATCAAGATTTTTAACATATTTAGCATTTGTTTCAATAAATTCTCTTCGTGGTTCGACTTTATCGCCCATTAATGTTGAGAATGTAAGATCTATTTCAGATGATATTTCTTCGTCAAAATATACTTTTTTAAGTATTCTGTGCTCAGGATCCATTGTTGTCTCCCAAAGCTGGGAAGCATCCATCTCACCAAGACCTTTGTATCGCTGTATTTTATTATTCTGGTCCCTGCCTACTTCGGCGAGAATAGCACTAAGTTCTTCATCACTGTAAGCATACCAGACTTTTTTATTCTTTTCTAATTTGTAAAGAGGTGGCTGTGCCAGATATACATGTCCTTTTTTAATTAAATCCGGCATAAACCTGTAAAAGAAAGTAAGTAATAATGTACTGATATGGGCTCCGTCTACATCGGCATCAGTCATTATAATAATTTTGTTATATCTTAATTTGGATATATCAAAATCTTCATGTATTCCTGTTCCGAAAGCTGTTATCATTGTTCTTATTTCCGCATTTCCCAAAATACGGTCAAGTCTTGCTTTCTCAACATTGAGAATCTTACCTCTAAGCGGAAGTATAGCCTGTGTTTCTCTCTTTCTTGCACTCTTTGCAGAACCGCCGGCGGAATCACCCTCTACTATAAAAATTTCACAATTTTCAGAATTCTTATCAGAACAATCTGCAAGTTTACCCGGAAGATTAAAACCATCAAGTGCTGTTTTTCTTCTTGTAAGATCCCTTGCTTTTCTTGCTGCTTCCCTTGCACGCTGTGCAAGAACAGATTTTTCACATATTGTTTTTGCCACAGAAGGATTCTGTTCAAGGAAATATGTCAGCTGTTCTGTAACTACGCTTTCAACAGCTCCTCTTGCTTCGCTGTTACCAAGTTTCTGCTTAGTCTGTCCTTCAAACTGTGGGTCGGCTATTTTGATACTTATAATTGCTGTCAGACCTTCTCTTATATCTTCACCTGAAAGACTTGGGTCCTTTTCTTTTAATATCTTATTGCTTCTTGCATAATCATTGAATGTCTTGGTTACGGCATTTCTGAAACCTGTTACATGAGTTCCTCCCTCAGGAGTTGTTATATTATTAACAAATCCATATACATTATCGGAATAACCGTCATTATGCTGGAATGCAACTTCAACATTAACTCCGTTTTTATTTCCTTCACAATAAATTATTTCATCATAAAGTGCCTGATTTCCCTTATTAAGGTACTCAACATATTCTTTTATTCCGCCTTCATAGTGAAATACTTTTTCTTTTTTATCTTCCCTGTCATCTTTTAGTGTAATCCTAAGATTTTTGGTAAGAAAAGCCATTTCCCTGAGACGCTGTTTTAATACATTGTAATCATATACAGTATCTTCAAATATTTCTTTATCAGGTAAAAAATGAACCTCCGTACCTGTTTTTTCCATATCGCAGCTTCCTACTATTTTGAGAGGATACATAACTTTACCTCTCTCATAACGCTGTTCATATATTTTACCGTTCTGGAATACTTTTACCTCAAGCCATTCTGATAAAGCATTAACAACAGATGCACCTACACCGTGTAATCCGCCGGATACCTTATATCCTCCACCGCCGAATTTACCGCCGGCATGAAGTATCGTAAATACAACTTCTACACCCGGCAGACCTGATTTAGCATTAATTCCTACAGGTATACCTCTTCCGTTATCTATAACCGTTATGGAATTATCTTCGTTAATCTGTACAAAAATTTCTGTACAGAATCCGGCAAGTGCTTCATCCACTGAATTGTCAACTATTTCATATACCAGGTGATGAAGTCCTCTCGAAGATGTACTTCCTATATACATTCCCGGTCTTTTTCTTACTGCTTCCAAACCCTCTAAGATTTGGATTTGGTCTGCTGTATAACCTGCATCGCTCATGTGTAATGCCTCCTGTTATTAATTTTCTTTACTTACTTTTCCATTAGTTACCTTAAAAATTCTGTTAACATTAAATCTGTTATTTATAAATTCATCCAATCCCGTACAAGTCATTATTGTCTGGATATTATGAATACTGTTTAAAAGATAATTCTGCCTGCTGCTGTCAAGTTCGGATAAAACATCGTCTAACAAAAGAATCGGTGTATCTCCTATTTGTTTTTTAACAATTTCTATTTCTGCCAATTTAAGTGATAATGCCGCAGTTCTTTGCTGACCCTGTGAGCCGTATTTTCTTATATCAACATTGTCAATTAAAAAAATAATATCATCCCTGTGAGGACCTGAACCTGTAGATTTTTGTTTTTTATCCCTATCCCTGGTACTTTTAAGCACACTTTCAAATTCTTCCTCTTTAACACAAGGCTCGTATTTTATAACAATATTTTCCCTTCCGCCTGACAAGGTAAAATGTATTTTACCGATGATTTCATTAAGCTCATTGATAAAAGATTCTCTCTTTCTGATTATCTCTGAACCGTATTTCAGAATATTCTCATCCCATATATCCATAGTATCTTCAAGATAAGGAGAAAAATATATGTCCTTTAAAAGCCTGTTTCTCTGGTCTATTGCTTTATTGTAATTTATAAGACTGTTTACATAAATTTTATCAAGCTGGCACATCTCCATATCCATAAATCTTCTTCTTGCAAAAGGACCTGCTTTAATAATATTAAGATCCTCAGGTGAAAAAAATACTATATTCACAATTCCATAAAGTTCCGACGATTTCTTAATTGGAACGCCGTTAACGGCTATTCCCTTTGATTTATTTTTCCTGATATGAATATCTATACGATAATCAATTTCTTTTTTGGATATTACTGTCTTAATGTGGGACTCGTCTTTTGAAAAATTAATTATCTCTGAGTCCTTACTTCCTTTATGGCTTTTTGATGTACCTGATAAAAATATTGCCTCAAGAATATTAGTCTTTCCCTGTGCATTATCTCCGTAGAGAATATTGGTATTTTCATCAAACTCTATTTTCTCAGTTTCATAATTTCTGAAGTTTTGTAAATCAATAGATTTAATTATCATTCTTCAATTTTAATTTCTTCTCCGTTAAAAGAAACAATATCTCCCGCACGAAGTTTTTTTCCTCTCTGGTATTCTTTTTCACCATTTACTTTAACCATACCTTCAAGAATAACATCTTTGGCTTCCACGCCTGAACTTACCAAATTAGCGGCTTTCAAAGCCTGTCCAAGTTTAATAAATTCTTCTCTTAATTTGATTATCTCCATAAAAAACTCCAATTCTAGTAATTAACAGGAAGAATAAGATAAATATATTTGTTATCTTTATCTCTTATCGTACATGGTGATTTGGCATTCATAAATGTCATTGATATTGTCTCATCATCAATAACCCTGAGTGCATCTATAACAAATTTAGGATTGAATCCTATCTTTATGTCACTTCCTTCTTTTTCGATATCAATTTCTTCATTCATCTTACCAACTGTAGAAGTAATGTTGATTTTAACCGAACCATCTTCAATATCAAAAATTACAGGTTTCTTATTGCCTTCTTTTACAAAAAGAGTAGCTCTGTCAATACAATCAAGAAGTTCCCTTTTGTTGATTGTTATTTTTGTCTCATAATCTTTTGAAAGCATCTGGTTAATCTTGAAAAATTCACCTTCGATTAACCTTGATATAACGATTGTTTTATCAAATTCAAATAAAATGTGATTATCTGAAAAATATACATCAACCATACTTTCAGCATCACCCGTAATTATCTTGGAAATTTCATTTAAAGTCTTACCCGGAACTATAACTTTAATATCGTTGTAAATATTATTTAATTTAACGTTACGGATAGAAACTCTGTATCTATCAAGGGATACAACTTTAAGGTTATCTTCTGTTACTTCAAAAAGTTCACCTGTCATTATGAGATTACTTTCATTATCACCTATAGAAAATATAGTCTGTCTTATCAGTTCTTTTAAATCAAACTGTGAAATTGTAATCATATTATTCTTTTCGATGTAAGGAAGGTAAGAAAAATCTTCACCATCTCTTGCAGGAATATTAAATACTGATTTCTCACATGTTATTGAAGCATTAAAATTACTGTCAGTCTCGATTGTAATTTCACTGTCAGGAAGTTTACGGATAATATCGGCAAAAAACTTAGCTTCGATTGCAATTTTACCTTTTTCGATAATATCGCCATCGATTGTAGTTTCAATACCAAGTTCCATATCATTAGCAGTTAATTTAATATCAAGTTCAGTTGCATCAATAAGAATACATTCAAGTATGGTCATAGTTGTTCTTACCGGAACTGCTCTGAGAGTTATATTAACTCCTTTAAGTAATTCTGATTTAGTACAGACGATTTTCATAATGTGTATAATTCCTCCTTGGCGAAAATATTATTATATTTATAAAAAAAATTAGTAGTAGTAGTAGTAGGGGCTGTGAATAAGTTGAAAACCGGTCTTAAGTCCTTTAAATAAAGGATTTGTGACTGGGATAACAATATGGAAAACCGTAATAAACGATGTTGAAAATATTGAAGTTATCCACATTTAAAGCCCTAAACTTATTAAAACAAAATAAAAATTAAAAGATATCCACATATAATACCCGCTTGTCCACAGAAAAATGTGTAAAAGTCGTATTAATTGTTTCCTATTATAATAAATTATAGAATTATGAAGGATTAATCTTTTTCTTTATGATTTCAAGTGTATTAGCAAAAGAAGCATCTTTGGCAAGTGTCTCCGCCACCTTATCACATCCGTGGGAAACAGTAGTATGATCCCTGTCACCAAGATAAGATCCTATTTTAGTAAGTGGAATATCAGTAAGGCTGCGGCAAAGATACATCGCTATCTGACGTGGCCATGCTATTTTCTGATCTCTCTTCTTGGAAATAAGGTCTTCAACAGAAATCTGGTAATGTTCTGCAACTGTCTGGATTATCAATTCAGGCGTAACTTCCCTGTGAGCATTAGGAGATATAAAATCCCTTAAAACCTCTTCTGCAAGGGAAACATTGATTGGCTTTTTACTGAATTTGGAAAAAGCAACAAGCTTGGTAAGAGAACCCTCAAGTTCTCTTATGTTGGACTTGATGTTGGTAGCAATGTATTCAAGAACATCCATATCAATATTATAACCTTCTATTTCACCTTTTTTATGTAAGATTGCCATCCTGGTCTCATAGTTAGGAGGAGAGATGTCAACGAGAAGACCGTTTGTAAAACGTGATTTAAGTCTGTCTTCAAGAGTCTCAAAATCCTTAGGTGGTCTGTCTGAAGATATAATAACCTGTTTTTTTGCTTCACGAAGAGTATTGAAGGTATGGAAAAATTCATCCTGTGTACTTTCCTTACCTATAATAAACTGTATATCATCAATTAAAAGAACATCGACGTTACGGTATTTTTCACGGAAGTTCTTATTACTTGTATTTTTTTCTGTCTTGATGGATTCAATAAGTTCATTGGTAAAAATCTCAGAAGTTACATACATAACTTTAAGAGAAGGATTCTGTTTAATAATATAATTACCTATAGCCTGCATAAGATGAGTCTTACCAAGTCCCACACCTCCGTATAAAAAGAGAGGATTATATGTATCTCCCGGAGATTCAGCAACTGCCAAAGAAGCTGCATGGGCAAAATTGTTATTATCACCTACTACAAATGTCTCAAATGTATATTTAGGATTAAGACCTGCTTTAATGATAAGCGAATTAAGTGACTCCACAGGTTCTTTAACTACAGGCTGAGGGTTAGCAAGATCCGGTGTACTTATAAAACGTACATCATAACTGTGATCAAAAAAGTTAGATATAGTTGTAATGAAATGATTAGTATAATTATTCTTAATATGATTAACTACACGAGGATCCGGAACAAAAATAGTAACGGTATAATCATCTATGGAATAAGGTTGTAAAGGAAGAATCCATGTTTTGAATGGCAAATCACCCATATCATAAGAAATCTTAATGGTATTGATGATTTCTTCCCACTTTTCTTTTAAAATGTTAATCATGATGCTGCTCCTAAAAAAACGATAATATCTCACGATTTTCAACACCTATTTTACCTCATTTTAAAGAAATTTTCAACTTTTAATAAAAAATGATTGTGAATTGATATATGCACAAAATAAATGGCTTAAAAACGTTAATGAGGGTATTTATAAACACTATTTAAACACTTTATCCCCAAAGTTATCCACATAATGTTGATAACAATAAATGCTTGACTTTATAAAGGTTTTTGAATAGAATGAGAATGATGTTCTATAATATAGGACAAAAATATTACAAGGAGGTGTATTCGCATGAAGATGACATTCCAGCCTAAGAAGAGATCAAGATCTAAAGTTCATGGATTCAGATCAAGAATGAGCACTGCCGGTGGAAGAAAAGTTCTTGCTGCCAGAAGAGCAAAAGGTAGAAAAGTATTATCAGCATAGGCCGCAAAAAGTGTGGCCTTTTTCTTTCTCACTATAAGTTATGAAAGAGAGTGTATTACATGAACGGATATGAGTCTTTGAAAAGTAATATGAATTTTCAGAATGTATATAAGAACGGTGTTTCTTATGCAAATAAGTATCTGGTTATGTATGTTTTGGAGAATCGAACGGATAATCTCAGATTGGGAATATCTGTGAGTAAGAAAGTCGGGAACAGTATTGTCCGACACCGGTTGACACGTTTAATACGTGAGAGCGTCCGGTTGAACAGCGGAAGTATTCTTAAAGGATATGATATTGTCATTATTGCAAGAGCCAATTTAAAAGGTAAGAATTATGCAGATACAGAAAGTGCATTGTTACATCTTTTAAGGCTTCATAAAATTTTATCTATATAATAGGAAGAGATTATGAAAAAAATACTTATAAAAATGATTAAATTTTATAAAAAGAATATATCACCGCTTAAAAAACACGCAACATGTATCTATACGCCTACATGTTCCCAGTATGCAATAGAGGCTATTGAAAAATATGGAGCATTTAAGGGCGGTCTTTTGACAATATGGAGAATATTAAGGTGTAATCCTTTCGCTAAGGGAGGATATGATCCGGTTCCATAAATAAAAGAATATTAAGGAGAAAACATGATTCTTTTAACAACACAGACAGGTTTTCTTAAGCCGATAGCATGGTTATTAGGTCAGATTTTTAATGGACTTTTTAACCTTATATATAATATTGCTGAATGGTTTACAGACAAACCTTATCATGTTCCAATTATTGGTATCAGTGTTATTCTGTTTACAATCATAGTAAGACTTATTCTCCTTCCTATGACAATTAAACAGCAGAAGTTCTCTAAATTATCAGGTCTGATGAATCCTGAACTTCAGGAAATTCAGGCAAAATATAAAGATAAGAGAGATCAGGTATCTATGATGAATATGCAGGCAGAGACAAAGGCTGTATATGAAAAGTATGGTACATCACCAACAGGCGGATGTCTTACCATGCTTATCCAGCTTCCTATCATGTTTGCATTGTACAGGGTAATTTATAAAATTCCCGGATACGTTACTAAAATCCGTGAGCTTTGCGGCGGTATCGCAGATAAGATTACAGGATCAGGTGATGATTGGGCAACTAAATTAGATGCTATTAACGGAATTTCAGTAAGTGCTTCTACAGGCAGGGCAACTCTTATAGATAAGATTTATAACCTGTCGCCTGAAAAATGGAGTGAAGTACAGAACGCATTCTCAAGCGTAGATTTTGGAAATGCCTATGATCAGATTCATGGATATAACAATCTTTTTGGTATAAGTCTTACACAGGCACCAGGTTGGAGACTCAGTTGGGCACTTATTATTCCTATTTTAGCAGGTTTAACCCAGTGGTTAAGTGTTAAATTAATGGAAAATAAGAATAATGTAAATGTTGGTTCACAGAACGACCAGCAGGCAGGCATGGCAAGTTCAATGAAAGTCATGAATACAATTATGCCTATATTATCAGCAGTATTCTGCGTATCGTTTGCTTCATGTATCGGTTTATACTGGATTGCATCATCTGTAGTACAGATTGTGGTACAGCTTGTAATCAACAAGAAGATGAACAATAAAGATGTAGATGAAATTGTTAAGGAAAACATTGAAAAAGCTAATATTAAAAGAGCTAAAAAAGGTTTGCCTCCTGTAAAGATTTCAAATGTAACTTCAAAGTATGTTGAACAGGTTCATAAAATGGAAGCCCGTGAAAACAGAAAAGAAGAAAGAGATAAAGAAATCAAGGAATCAACAAGTTATTATAATACCTCAGCAAAACCGGGCAGTCTTGCAGCTAAGGCTAATATGGTAAAGATGTTTAATGAAAAAAATAACAATAGCAAATAGTTTTTAAACAGAGGAATTATTATGGAGAAAATTGAGGTTACGGGAAAGACTGTAGAAGAAGCATTAATAAATGCAGCATTGCAGTTAGAAACATCAAGTGATAATCTTGAATATGAAGTAATTGAAAAAGGCTCAAATGGTTTATTCGGTTTTATAAACAGTAAGCCAGCAAAAATTCTTGTATCAAAGAAGCAGGAAGAAAATGCCGAAATCATAGAAGAAATAACAGTTGAAGAAACTGAAGAAGTTAAACCGGAAAAAGTTGTTGACAAAGGTGCAGTCGAAGATAAAATCAGAAAATTCTTAAATGATATATTTAAGACAATGGACCTTGAGGTAACTATAGAAATTAGTTTTAACGATGATGACAGCATAGACATTAACCTTGTAGGTGGTGATATGGGTGTTCTTATCGGTAAGAGAGGACAGACTCTTGATTCACTTCAGTATCTTATAAGCCTTGTAGCTAATAAAGAAGGCGGTAAATATTTCAGAGTCAAACTTGACACTGAAAATTACAGGGAAAGACGTAAAGCAACTCTTGAATCACTTGCAAAAAACATTGCATATAAAGTTAAGAGAACAAGACGTCCTGTATCTTTAGAGCCAATGAATCCTTATGAAAGAAGAATTATTCATTCAACTCTTCAGAATGATAAATACGTATCTACAAAGAGCGAGGGCGAAGAGCCATTCAGACATGTAGTTGTATTTATGAAAAAACAGTAATATCTGATAAAAAAAGGGATGTGAAATACATCCCTTTTTGTTATTATATAGAGGTAAGAAATAATCTGAGGTAAGAAATATGAGAGAAACAATTGCAGCTATTGCAACAGGAATGGGTTCGGGAATCGGAATAATAAGAATCAGCGGAGAAGAAGCATTTTCTGTTATTGACAAAATTTTTGTGCCTAAGAAGAGCAAAAAGAAAATGTCTGAAGTCAAATCCCATACTATTCATTATGGAAATATAGTTTTTAATAATGAAATAGTAGACGAAGTTCTTGTAATGGTAATGGCGGCTCCTAACACATATACAAAGGAAGATACCATAGAGATTAATTGCCATGGCGGTTCTTTTGTTATGAAAAAGGTTCTTGAAGCGGTACTTAAGTCAGGAGCCAGGCCTGCGGAACCGGGTGAATTTACAAAGCGGGCATTTTTAAATGGCAGAATTGATTTAAGCCAGGCAGAAGCAGTAATTGATATCATAAATTCAAAAAATAAATATGCTCTTAAAAACTCTATTAACCTCTTAAATGGTAAATTATCGGAACAGATAAGCAATCTTAGGGCAGAAATTATACACAATGTAGCATTTATTGAGGCTGCTTTAGATGATCCTGAGCACATTTCTCTTGATAATTTTGGGGATAAGTTGGAAAACTATGTGGATAAGTGGGTAAAAACAGCAGAAAAGCTGTTGATAACTGTGGATAACGGAAAGTTATTCACACAGGGCATCAATACCGTAATACTTGGGAAACCAAATGCGGGAAAATCAAGTATTTTAAATATTTTATCAGGTAGAGAAAGAGCTATTGTTACAGATATAGAAGGAACAACAAGGGATATTATAGAAGAACAGATTAATCTTAACGGAATAACTCTTAATCTCATTGATACCGCAGGAATAAGAAACACAGAAGATATTGTGGAAAACATAGGAGTTAATAAGGCAAAAGCAACGGCAGAAGATGCTGATTTAATTATGTATGTAGTTGACTCATCCAGAAAACTGGATGAAAATGATTATGAAATTCTTAAGCTGATAAAAAATAATAAGGCGGTTGTACTTTTAAACAAATCCGACCTTGAACCCGTCATAACTGTGGATAAGATGAAGGAATTAACGGATAACCGTGTATTTCTTGTTTCGGCAAAGGAAAATACCGGACTTGAAGAACTTACGGATTACATTGTGGATATGTTTACGGAAGGTAAGATAGATTTTAATGATGAAGTGTATATTTCCAATGAAAGAGATAAAGCAGCACTTGACAACGCATTAGAAAGTCTTAGACTTGTAAAGAGAAGTATTAATGAAGGAATGCCGGAAGATTTTTATACTATCGATTTACTTAATGCTTATGAAGAACTTGGTAAAATCATCGGTGAATCGGTGGAAGACGATCTTGTAAATGAAATATTCAGTAAATTTTGTATGGGAAAATAATTTAGAAAACAGGTGAAGATATGAATGTTGTTGAAGAATATGATATAGCGGTAGTCGGAGCAGGTCATGCAGGATGTGAAGCTGCACTTGCCTGTGCAAGACTGGGACTTGAGACTATAATGTTTACGGTGAGTGTTGAAAGTATCGCACTTATGCCATGTAATCCGAATATCGGAGGAAGCTCTAAGGGACATCTTGTAAGGGAAATAGATGCACTTGGCGGAGAAATGGGTGTTAATATTGATAAGACATTTATACAGTCAAAAATGTTAAATCAATCAAAAGGACCTGCGGTTCATTCATTAAGAGCACAGGCTGATAAATCTGAATACAGTGCAACTATGAGAAAAACACTGGAGAATACAGAACATCTTACTATCAGACAGGCTGAAGTAGCTGAGCTTATGGCTGAAAACGGCGTTATTAAAGGTGTTAAAACTTTTTCGGGTGCCGAATATTATACAAAAGCAGTAGTCCTTTGTACGGGAACATATCTTAAAGCAAGATGTATTTTTGGCGACATAAGTTATTATACAGGCCCGAACGGGCTCCTTGCAGCCAATTATTTATCGGAATCCATGAAAAAACTGGGAATAGAAATTGTAAGGTTTAAAACAGGAACACCTGCCAGGGTTGACGGAAGAACCATTGATTTTGATAAAATGGAAGAACAGTTTGGGGATAAAAAGATAGTACCTTTTTCATTTACAACCGATCCTGAAAGCATCCAGAAAGAACAGCGTTCATGCTGGCTTACATACACCAACGAAGATACTCATAAAATCATAAGAGACAATATTGACAGGTCACCTCTTTATTCAGGTGTTATCCATGGAACCGGGCCAAGATATTGTCCATCCATTGAGGATAAGGTTATGAGGTTTAAGGATAAAGACAGACATCAGGTGTTTATTGAACCGGAGGGAAATTATACACATGAATATTATCTGGGAGGAATGTCAAGTTCTCTTCCGGAAGATGTACAGTATGCCATGTATAAGACGGTACCGGGACTTGAACATGCAAAAATAGTCAGAAATGCCTATGCAATAGAATATGACTGTATTAATCCTAACCAGTTAAAATCCTCACTTGAATTTAAGAATATATCAGGTCTTTTTTCCGGAGGCCAGTTAAACGGAAGTTCCGGATATGAAGAAGCAGCAGCACAGGGTCTTATCGCCGGAATTAATGCGGCAATGAAAGTCCTTAATAAAGAGCCGCTTATTCTTGACAGATCTGAAGCATATATCGGTGTGTTGATTGATGATCTTGTAACAAAAGAAAACAAAGAGCCCTACAGAATGATGACAAGCAGGGCAGAATACAGACTTTTGTTAAGACAGGATAATGCAGATATAAGACTTTATAAACAGGGACACAGAATAGGTCTTTTGTCCGATGAAAGATATAATAAAGTTGTTGAAAAAATTAAAGCAATCGATAACGAAATTGAAAGACTTAAAAATGTCAGTGTTGGCGGCAGTGAAAAGGTTAATAATCTCTTAATAAGATATGAGAGTACACCGCTTAATAATGGTGCCTCTCTGGCAGAATTAATACGCCGTCCGGAATTAAATTATGAGATTCTCGGAGAAATTGATGAAAACAGACCACAACTTGATGCAGATGTTATAGAACAGGTAAACATCAACATTAAGTATGAGGGATATATTTTAAGAGAACAGAAACAGGTAGAACATTTTAAAAAGCTTGAAAATAAACTTATACCTGCAGATATTGATTTCGACGATATCAGCGGTTTAAGAATTGAAGCAAAACAGAAATTAAAAAATTATTCACCAAGGTCTATCGGGCAGGCATCAAGAATATCGGGTGTATCTCCGGCAGATATAACGGTATTACTTGTATATATGGAGCAGCATAGGAGAAAAGATGGTTGATTTTTTAAAAGAATATATTCAGAATATTGGGATTGAATTAAATCAGGACAAGATTAATAAACTGATAAATTATTATGAATTACTTATAGAAAAAAATAAAGTAATGAACCTGACAGCAATTACCGAATACAAAGATGTAGTTATAAAACACTTTGCCGACAGTCTTTCAATTATTAAAGCTGTTAATATGTCAGAAGTTACTAATATAATTGACATCGGAACAGGCGCTGGTTTTCCGGGAATGGTATTAAAAATCGTATTTCCTGATGTGAAAATTACCCTGCTTGATTCACTTAATAAAAGAGTTAATTTCCTTAATGAAGTAATCACAGAATTACAGCTTAAAGATATAAATGTAATACATGGGAGAGCGGAAGATTATGCCCACAATGATATATACAGGGAAAAATATGATTTGTGTGTATCAAGGGCAGTTGCCAATCTTTCTACTTTAAGCGAATATTGTATTCCTTATGTTAAGGTTGGAGGAAAGTTTGTATCTTATAAAGCCGGAGAATGTGAAGAAGAAATTAACAGTGCAAAAAAAGCTGTGAATATGCTTGGTGGCAAGATAGAAGAAAAAATTGATTTTATTTTACCGGAAACGGATATATCAAGAACTTTTATTGTTATCGGGAAATTAAGAAATACATCAATCAAATATCCGCGTAAATCGGGACTTCCGTCAAAAGAACCGTTAAAATAACAGGGGGGTTACAATGAGCAAGAATATATTGGATTTTTTATCATCTTATGAAGATGAATTAAATAGTCAGGCTGCTTTTTATGAAAAAAATATTTCCAGAATTGAAGGTCAGATTAAAGATACTAAAAAACAAATTACTGCTATTAAGAAAAATATTGATAAAGAATATAATGTTTTTTCGGCAACACAGAGTAATAATGTTGACACAGAGATTAATACTCTTAACCAGATAATTGAGAGTAAGAAAAAGCAAATTGATGATATTAATAAGAAAAAACAAGAGATAATAAATAAACTTGAAGATATTAAACATCTTAACTATAAAAATGTATTGGGAAAAGAACCGGTGGAAAATATTCATGATAAACTAATACTTATACGTAAATTTATGGATATTGATTTGCATCGTGCAAAAATGGAAATGGATAAACTTTTAAAACTGTTTTAAGAAACGGGGGTTACGTTATGCCTATTAATGTATTTGTTGCTGAAAATCATACACTTGTGCGACAGGGCATCATTTCATTGCTGGAAAATGAATGCGAAGTGAATGTCGTGGGAAGTGCGGCGGATGGTTTTGAATGTCTTAGTGAAGTAAATAAAATTAAACCGAATGTTGTACTGATTGATATTAATATATCAGGAATTAACGGAGCAAAAATTATAAAACTTATGAAAGAACATTGCTTTAATGTTGGTACGATAATAATAAGTGATAATGATAATGCTAAAAAAATGTCATACGTTATTAGAGAAGGTTGTGATGGCTTTATTTCAAAAGATTGTGATGTCGAGATATTAAAAAGGGCGGTATATTCCGTATATGAAGGAAAAAAATACATACAACCCGAACTTGAAAAATTTTTAAATATAAATGTTACACAGGAGGATGACCCTGAAGAAAGAATTAAAAATCTTACAAAAAGAGAAATTGAAGTATTATTATTGATTTCAAAAGGGTATGTTAATAAAGATATTTCTAATGAACTTAAAATTACAGAACGAACTGTGAAAAATCATGTGTCAAGTATTTTTAGAAAAATTAATGTTAATGATAGAACACAGGCTGCTGTTTTTGCGGTTAAAAATTCTGAATTATTTCAAAATGATGGTTTCATGTGATGTTTCACGTGAAACCTTTTTGATTAAAGAACTTGCGAAAAGAATGTTTCACGTGAAACATTAAGATACGAAATAAACCAATAATGTTCCACGTGAAACATTTAATAAAACTATGGAAATAACAATACAAAAGTGCTATAATGTATGGGCGTAAGTTAGTGGAGGTAAACATGGGAAGAATAATTGCAGTCGCCAACCAAAAAGGTGGCGTCGGAAAAACAACAACAACAATTAATTTGTCAGCATGTCTTGCAGAACAAGGCCAGAAAGTACTAGTAATAGATGTTGACCCACAGGGAAATACAACAAGCGGACTTGGAATTGACAAAAATAACACAGAAAATACTGTATATGAATTGATGCTCGGAGAAGCTTCAATAGATGATTGCATATATAAAAGTGTTATGGATGATTTGGATGTTATACCATCCAATGTTAATCTTGCAGGAGCTGAGATAGATCTTATTGATATAGATGACAGGGAATATATTTTAAAGAAAATAGTTAACTCCCTTAAAGAAAAATATGATTTTATACTTCTTGATTGCCCACCTTCCTTATCAATGCTTACAGTAAATGCAATGACTGCTGCTAATACTGTTCTTGTACCTATTCAATGCGAATATTATGCGTTGGAAGGATTATCACAATTAATCAGAACGATAAATCTTGTTAAAAAGAAATTGAATCCCGAATTAGAAATAGAAGGCGTTGTATTTACAATGTATGATGCCAGAACTAATTTATCTCTGCAGGTTGTGGAAAATGTTAAAGCTAACCTTAAACAGACAGTATATAAAACAATAATTCCACGAAATATAAGACTTGCGGAAGCACCAAGCCATGGATTACCGATTAATTTGTATGATTCTAAATCAGCAGGAGCAGAAAGTTACAGATTATTAGCAGAAGAAGTTATCCATAGAGGAGAAGATGAATGGCAGTAAAAAAAGGTTTGGGAAGAGGACTTAATAATCTTATTCCCGGAGTAAAAGAACCAGAAGAAAAAATAGTAGAAGTTACCGCTGATACAGTTTTGAAAATAAATGATATAGAACCTAATCGTAATCAGCCAAGAAAAAACTTTGATGAAGATACGATATTGGAACTGGCAGATTCAATAAAGCAATATGGAGTTATTGAACCTATTGTAGTTACTAAACGCGATAATTATTATGAAATTATAGCAGGAGAGAGAAGATGGAGAGCCGCTAAAAAAGCCGGTTTGAAGGAAGTCCCTGTTGTAATCAAAAACTTCTCAGAACAGGAAGCAATGGAGGTTGCTCTTATTGAAAATATACAGAGAGAAAACCTTAATCCTATAGAGGAAGCATTGGCGTATCAGAAATTAATTAAAGATTATAAGTTGAAACAGGATGAAGTTGCAGAAAAAGTTTCAAAAAGCCGTGTGGCTGTAACTAATTCGCTTAGACTTTTAAAGCTTGATGAACGCGTACAGAAAATGGTAATTGATGATATGATTTCCGGAGGACATGCAAGAGCACTTCTTGCCGTTAGTAATGGTGATACACAGTATGCCCTTGCAATGAAAGCTTTTGATGAGAAACTCAGTGTCCGTGAAGTTGAGAAACTGATAAAGAATATTGGCTCTGAAGAAACAAAAAAGCCAAAGGATAAACCAAAGGATGATTTTGTTTACAGGGATATTGAAAGTAAACTTAAAGAAATTATAGGAACTAAAGTTGTTATACATAATAAGAATAATAACAAAGGAAAAATTGAGATAGAATATTATTCCCAGGATGATTTTGAAAGAATAATTGAACTAATCAAAAAATAGAAAGAGGCTAAAGATGTTAGATTTTTTTGGATTATTTAGTGTTGATACACTATATGTGATTTTAGGTATGGCTGTAGTAATGGTTGTAATGCTTGCTTTTTTGATTATTAATTCTGTAAAAATCAAAAAGATGAAATTGACGTATACAAGTTTTATGTCAGGAAAAGACGGAAAGAGCCTTGAGGAAGTTATTCTTAAAAGATTTAAAGAAGTCGATGATTTGAAGAAAGAAGACGCGGCTAAAAAAGTACAGTTAGATGATATAAATGAGTCATTAAGATATGCCTTTTCCAAAATGGGAATGGTAAAATATGATGCTTTTAATGAAATGGGTGGCAAATTAAGTTTTGCACTTGCATTGCTGGATAACAGAAACAATGGATTCCTTATAAATGCAATGCATAGCAGAGAAGGATGTTACACATATGTAAAAGAAATAATAAATGGCGAATCGTATATAAATCTTGGAGAAGAAGAAAAGAAAGCATTGAATAAGGCAATTAATTCAGAATCAGGAGATGAATAATTGTCATAAAAGGGATAGGTTGTATGAAAAAAATCCAGATAGTCGACATAGAAAATGGTAAAATATTAGCAAAAGAAGTGTCCAATAGTAAAGGGCTGATGCTGCTAAGCGAAGGAACAGTTTTAAAAAAAGAACACATAGATAAACTTGCGGAAAACAATATATCGGAAGTGTATATAGTTGACAGTCAAGAAGATGAAGCTGCAATAAACTTTTGTATTGACAACATAGAAGAAGACAGTGTTGATATAATCAAAGATGTCATAGATAGTAAAGCTAATATTTCAGATGATAAAGAAAAAGACAAAATAATTCAGATAACTAAAGGAATAATTGATGATATTCTGACAAATCCTCAGATAACGGAGCAGATAATAAATGTTAAAAGAGGAAACAATGATATATATACCCATCTTTTAAATACAGCGGTTTTGTCCGTTGTAATGGCAGTAAAGATTGGATTTGAAGAAGAAAAATTACATGATATTGCACTTGGAGCATTATTGCACGATATAGGAATTGTAGATGTTAAGACATATTACATGGACACAGATGTGGACAGGCTTCCGGCAGATGAAAAATTTGATTACAGGAAACATGTTTTTTACGGATATGAAAAAGTAAAACTCTGTGACTGGATGACGGAGATAACAAAAAATATAATCCTTGGTCATCATGAAAAAGTTAACGGAACGGGTTATCCGTTCCATAAGAGAGGAAAAGACATAGGCGAGGAAGTTATGCTTGTGGCAATATGCGACACCTTTGATGAAATGATTAAAGGAATAGGATATGAACAAAAGAAGATACATGAGGTAATAGAATACCTCAGAACCGTCGCAGCATATTCTTTTGATTATGATATGCTTATTAAAGTGCTATCCAATATTGCATGGTTCCCTAACGGCAGTAAGGTAATTACCAATGAAAATGAAGTTGGTATTATTATAAAACAAAACAAAGGATTGGCAGACAGACCAATTATTAAAATTATCAGGGATTCGTCAGGTAATGACTTGAAGGACGGACCTGTAAAGAATTTGTTAGAATGTCTCACTGTATTTATAGTTGACACAACAGATGAAGAAATTTAGGAGGAATAAAAATGTTAGACATTAAGTTTGTGAGAGAAAATCCTGATATCGTAAAGGAGAATATTAAGAAGAAATTTCAGGACCATAAGATTCCTATGGTTGATGAAGTAATAAAGTTAGATGAAGAAGCAAGAAAGGTACAGCAGGAAGCTGACAGCCTTCGTGCCGACAGAAATAAACTTTCAAAGCAGATTGGTGCTTTAATGGGACAGGGCAAAAAAGAAGAAGCAGAAGAAGTTAAGAAGCAGGTTGGTCTTAATTCAGCAAGATTAGCAGAGCTTGAAGAAAAAGAAACAGAATTACAGGCTAAAGTTAAAAAGATTATGATGGTAATTCCAAACATAATCGACCCAAGTGTACCAATTGGTAAAAATGACCAGGAAAACGTTGAAGTTCAGAGATATGGCGAACCTGTAGTTCCTGATTTTGAAATTCCATATCATACAGAGATTATGGAAAGCTTTAACGGCATTGACCTTGACAGTGCAAGAAGAGTTGCCGGAAATGGTTTCTACTACCTTATGGGAGACATTGCAAGACTTCATTCCGCAGTAATATCATACGCAAGAGATTTCATGATTAACAGAGGTTTTACTTATTGCGTACCTCCTTTCATGATTAGAAGCGACGTTGTTACAGGTGTTATGAGTTTTGATGAAATGGAAGCAATGATGTATAAGATTGAGGGCGAAGACCTTTACCTTATCGGAACAAGTGAACATTCAATGATTGGTAAATTTATTGATAACGTTCTTGAGGAAAAGAATCTCCCTTACACTCTTACAAGCTATTCGCCATGTTTCAGAAAAGAAAAAGGAGCGCATGGCATTGAAGAGAGAGGCGTATACAGAATACATCAGTTTGAAAAGCAGGAAATGATAGTTGTATGTAAACCTGAAGACAGCAAAATGTGGTTCGATAAATTATGGCAGAACACAGTAGACTTATTCAGAACACTTGATATCCCTGTCAGAACACTTGAATGTTGCTCGGGAGACCTTGCAGACCTTAAAGTTAAATCTTTAGACGTTGAAGCATGGTCACCAAGACAGAAAAAATATTTTGAAGTAGGAAGCTGTTCAAATCTTTCAGATGCACAGGCAAGACGTCTTGCCATCAGGGTAAAAGCGGAAGACGGCAGCAAATACTACGCACACACACTTAACAACACAGTTGTTGCACCTCCTAGAATGCTTATCGCATTTCTTGAAAATAATCTTAATGCAGACGGAAGTGTCAATATTCCTGAGGCATTACAGCCATATATGGGTGGAATGACCAAGATTGTAAAGAAATAATTGAGGTAAGAAATGCATAATTACGTTACTGCAATAGGGTTCATGGATGTGTATGATACCCCTTACATGGATAAAATAATAAAAGATTATATAGAAAAGTCCGTTGAAAATAACGTAGTGAAATATGTTAAAAAGGAACCGGGAAAAAGTCGTTTTATTACAGCGGAGCTGGATATGCCCCTGCTGTCTGATTGTGACGGCAATCACCGTGGCGGTATCAAAATCAGAGGAAAATATAATTCCGTAACAGGAAGTTTTTACTATACAAATTGTTTTCCCTATGTAGTAAGTAATTATTCATATTATGCAGAAAGTGTCTCAATAACCATGAAAAAAGATTCCGAGGGCTACCTTGGAATTGTAAGCGGCCAGGTGAGTGAGTTATCACCCATATTTTTTGTAACAAATGACATTGAACTTATAAGCAATAATCCGGAAAAGTCAGATTTTGAAAATGTTAATGTGTACCTCACGGGACTTGCTTTGGAGGGGAAAATTATTTTACCTGCAAATTTAAATAACAAGCCAGAACAGACCGATTCCGATGTCAACAGAGGAGATCTTTTAGGCCGTGCTTTAAGAGGTGACAGGGACGCAATCACGGAGCTTACCATGGTTGACCTTGATACATATATTGATATAGGCAAAAGAATAAAAAACGAGGATGTATATTCAATTGTATACAGCTCTATGGTTCCTGCGGGACTTGAGTCGGATATGTATTCAGTTGTTGGAAACATTCTGGAAATTGATACATTGGAAAATGATATTACAGGAAATTATCTGTATATGCTTTTGATAGAATGTAACGCAATGGTATTTCATGTGATAATAGACAGTAGTACATTACTTGGTGAACCTGAAGTGGGCAGACGTTTTGTGGGCAGTGTATGGCTTCAAGGCAAAATAAGTATCGACTGATACCTTGACTTATTCCCGTTCAATTATTATAATGGGAATACAGTTTTGTTCTCTTAGTTAAATGGATATAACAAGTGCCTCCTAAGCACTAGTTGTGGGTTCGATTCCCGCAGGGAACATTGATTTTTTGCAACAATGATCGTGAAAATTCATTGTTGCTTTTTTTATTTTATGGTGCTTGCGTAAAACAAAACACTATATTCCTGCTTACCAATAATGCAGACTATACCGTTTCGTATAGCAATAACATCAATGCAGGAACTGCCACAGTTACAATTATGGAAATTGACTCTTACGAGGGAACCACCGGCACGACATTCCAGATTACATCACGTTCAATCGGAGAGGTAACTGTAGAAAAAATTGGTAAAAGTACTGTATTTTTCGGAGGGGGAGTGGTACAATATTTTATGTAAAAATAGAATAATAAAATTGTTCCTGAAATTTATTGACTTTAAGAAAAAAATTTGATATATAAGGAACGAGTAAAAGAGAAAGGAAATAGCAAACTATGGCGACAAAGAAAAATATTAAGAAAAATAAATTGGAAAATTTGCATCTGAAGGAAAGGATAAACTATGGCTACAGAAAAGTCATTATTATGATGTTAGTCTCAGGGCTGTTATCTATTGTGGTCATAGGTATTCTATTTTTCAATATGAAGCGTTATGTACAAAATGTTACTGTTGCAGACCAGGCGGTGAAAATCTGCAGGATAAATGTTAACGCAGCAGCGAGAAATATCAGGGAAATGGCATTAAATAATGATGCATCCTCTTATGACAATTATGAGCAGACGGTAAAAAAAATGCTTGCAGAAGTTGATACCCAACTGAATAATTTAAAGAAATCCGGAGTTGTTCCGGATGCGGATTATGAAGAATACTCATCTGCCCTTGCAGACTGGGGAAACATTGGTTATTCCATCATGGAAAAAATCAAAAGCGGTGACAAAGATAAGGCAGTTGATTCAATTCTGAATGATTGTACCCCAGCATTAAATAAAGCTGTAGAAATTGCAATAAGATTAGATGAAATGACCGATAAGCAAAGCAGCCGGTCAGTCAGAGTTACGGTTATTTTTGCAGTGGCAGGAGTTGCGTGTATTATTGTTTGTCTGGTTTTGGCATGGAAACTGACAACAAAAACAGGCAAAAAAGTACTTGAGACAATTTTAGTACCATTACGTGAAGTGGAAGCCGTTGCACAGGAATTAACAGATGGAAACCTGCACAGCACGCTGGAATACCATTCAGATGATGAGATTGGAAGACTGGCACACAGTATGCGTAAATCCATCCGCATTCTGGGAAGCTATGTAGATGATATTGGACGTGCAATGAAGATGTTTGCAGATGGAAATTTTGATGTGCAGCCGGAAGTAGAGTGGAAAGGGGATTTTGTTGGAATTCTAAACTCCTTTATGATGTTTGAAAAAAGCATGGTAGAGGTGATAAAGGGAATCCAGCATGTTTCAGATGAAGTTTCGAGTGCCGCAGAGCAGGTAGCAGCAAGCTCCAATGACCTTGCGGATGGAGCAACAAATCAGGCAGCAGTTGTAGAAGAACTGACCGCAACAGTCGAAGGTGTTTCTGAACAGGTAGAAAAAAATTCAAAAACCGCAAAAGAAATCAGTGGAAGAGTAGACGAACTTGGAAATGCCATTCTGGAAAGCAATGGTAAAATGAAGGATATGGTTGATTCCATGAATGAGATCAACGGGGCATCAAAAGAGATTGACAAGATCATTGCAACAATCAATGAAATTGCGGCCCAGACGAATCTGCTTGCATTGAATGCTTCCATTGAGGCTGCAAGAGCAGGGGAGGCAGGAAAGGGATTTGCAGTTGTAGCGAATCAGGTAAATGTGCTGGCAGACCAGAGTGCCCAGGCAGCAAAGGAATCCGCAACATTGATTGAAACCTCTGTGAAAGCCGTGGAAAAGGGTATGGTGATTGCAGGGCAGACGGCATCACAATTGCAGGAGGTCGCTGAGAATTCCCAGATCATTACAAAAGAAGTCACAAATATTGCTGATACGTTAGAGACACAGGCAACAGAAATCAAACAGATTAATGATGGAATTGAACAGATCAATGATGTCGTACAGACGAATTCGGCAACATCTGAAGAATGTGCAGCATCTAGTCAGGAGATGAGCAGTGAAGCAGAAAATCTGCGTGAAATGATCCAGAAATTTAAAATTGCAGAAGATAAAAATTAAAAACTGTGCAAAAAATTTTTGATGTTGAATAGTTGATTAAAGGACGAAATACTGGAATTTAAAGAAAGTTACTGTATTTCGTCTTTTTTTATGGTACAATGCTAATATAGTTTTATTTGTATGTGAGAATGGAAATTTATAGATTATTTATTATAGTAATGATAAAAAAAGAGAGGACAGAGCATGAATTATATAGTGTTTGATTTGGAATGGAATCAATGTCCTGACGGAAAAGAAAAAGAAATTAAGGATATGCCATTTGAAATAATAGAGATTGGTGCAGTCAAGCTGGATTCACAGAGGAGAGTCATAGATACTTTTGCAAAAAATATAGCCCCCGGTGTATATCAGACGCTTCATCCTGTTATGCAGGACCTTATTGGCACAACCATGGGTGAACTTGTTGAAAAAGGAGTGCCATTTCCACAGGCTGTTAAAGAGTTTATGGAATGGTGCGGGGATGATTACATTTTCTGTACATGGGGATGCATGGACCTTACGGAACTTCAGCGTAACTGTGATTATTACAAGATAAACCTTAATCTTCCAATGCCGCTTATTTACTACGATTTGCAGAAATCGTACAGTATATGTTATGACGATGGCAAGAAGCGGAGCTCGCTTGAAACTGTAACCGCAGATAAAAATATTGTGCAGAATGAAGCTTTTCACTCGGCTTTTGCGGATGCAGAGTATACGGCGAAAATTTTTGGACTGATGGATATGGATAAAATATATGAGTACACCTCGGTGGACACATACAAGATACCGTCATCACGGGCCGAGGAATTCACGTTAGTGTATCCTACCTACAGTAAGTTTATATCAAAAGGCTATCGTGACAGGGAAAAAATTATGCTGGACGGTGTTATCCGTACCACGAAATGTTTCTTGTGCAACAGGGAAATCAAGCAGAGAATAAAATGGTTTTCCAATAACCAACATGTATATTACTGTGTTGCATATTGTGAGAACCACGGTCTTTTTAAGGGTAAAATACGATTTAAAAAGACCGAGGATGATTTATATTATGCAATTAAGATTTTAAAGAAGACCGACGAAAACGGCGTTGCTGAAATCATCCAGAAGCAGGACCACAAAAGAGAGCGCAGAAGGGCAAAACGTTCAAGGGAAAAACAGCGCCAGAGACAGGGTGCTCAGAAGTGAAAACCTCTTCTGTGACGTCTCCTGTTTTTTACTCTTATGACAACCGGTACAACAATGAGTGAAAGCCCGGCCACGGCACCGATTAATACAAAAATATTTATATAAATTGTTTTGTCTTTATTAATAGTGATGTGTGTTTCTTCCGTCATTACTCCGTTAGTTCCGGGTGTGACGGAAGAATTTTTATTGTCTTTTATATAGATAGTGGAATTACCGAGAGGCAGGTTTTTGTAATAAAAGCTGATGCAGGCAAATCCGCCGCTTTTACCGGAATAAGCGGCATTATCTGCGTATGTTACAATCTTTGTCAGGTCCGATATATTGGCATTTGACGGAACAAGAATATAAGCCCCATCATCGAATTCTATGCTGTAGCCGTTTGTCGATGTCATCTTATAGGTAATATCAAGGGCATCAAGCCCAAAAGATGAAGATGACATATTATTATCATCAAGATAACATTTACGGTAGTTATTAAGGTAATAATCAAAAAGTGCGATGGAGTCGGTGTATCTTCCCGAAGCCGTTGAATTCATAACTGAGCACACCAGCCTTATACCGTCTTTTTCGGCAAAAGATACGAGACAGTTGCCTGCGGCATCGGTATATCCGGTTTTGCCGCCTTTTGAATACCGGTACTCATACTCGCCGCCTTTTAACATCTGGAAACGGTGTGTGTAATAGCGGATATTGTTATTTGTGTTAGTTTTGCCTATCTTGTATACACCTGTATAACTCATGATATTTACAAGGGTTTTGTTATTAAAACAGGCCCTTCCTATCAATGCCATATCATAAGGCGTGGAGTAGTGAAATTCATTGGTGAGACCGCTTGGATTGGAAAAATGCGTTGAAACAGCGCCTAAGGCAGCAGCTTTGTCATTCATCATCGATGCAAAACCGGAAGCCGTACCGCCCACATATTCTGCAAGTCCGTAAGCCACATCATTGGCGGAGCGGAGCATAAGGCAATACAAGGACTGCTCTACCGTAAGCTGTTCGCCCACAGCAATTCCTACATTAGCATCACCGGGAGAAACACTGTCAACCGCAGCTTTGGAATAGGTAACCACATCTGACATAGATGTATTCTCTATGGTAAGCAAAGCCGTCATCATCTTGGTGGTGCTTGCAGGATAGCATTTTTTATCCATATTCCTCTGATAAAGAACCTCCCCGGAATCGGCGTCCATCAGCACAATATACTGTGACTTAATATCGGGAAATTCAGGCAGAATGTCATTATTATCAGCCGCCCGGCATAGGCTTAAATGACACATAATATATATAAAAGTAAGAGTTGAAGCAATTATTTTTTTCATACTAAATCCCTTTAACAAAATTTGAAATTATAGTAGCATATTCAGGGGCGTTTGTATATACTAATAATATCGCTTAGATACGGAGGAAACTCATAGACATGAGATTAAGAAATGTGAGAGGTGCCAGAGAGGCACTTGAAGAAAGTGATTATACAATTAATGTACCTGAAGAAAATAAAGGCAGATGGCATGAGATTTTCGGCAACGACAACGAAATCCATCTTGAAATCGGAACGGGCAAAGGCAGATTTATCATGGAGCTTGCGTCAAAGAACCCTGATATCAATTACATTGGAATAGAAAAGTTTTCAAGCGTTCTTGTCCGTGCATTGGAAAAGCAGAGGGAAATGGAGCTGCCTAACCTTCGCTTTATCCGGATGGATGCCGAGAAAATAGAGGATGTATTTGAAAACAGTGAGATTGGAAGAATATATCTTAATTTCTCAGACCCATGGCCAAAGGACCGTCACGCGAAAAGACGCCTTACTTCAAGACAGTTTTTTGCCAGATATAACAATATTCTTGCAAAAACAGGACGTGTGGAGTTCAAGACCGACAACAGACCTTTATTTGATTTTTCTTTGGAAGAGGTTGAAGCTGCCGGCTGGAAATTAGACAGCGTCACATACGATCTTCACAACAGCGATATGAACGATGGCAACGTGATGACCGAATACGAAATCAAATTTTCAAAGCTTGGCAATCCTATTAACAAGCTTATCGCCACAAGGTAAAATTTTAATAATGTTGGGAGGGGAGTAGAATGAAAAAACGTTTCCACTGCATGTGCATTTGTTCCGGCTGCCGCCGACTTAACTGCGAGCTGCTTAAAATCAAGCGGGGTTTCGACGAACTCAAGAAAATTTTCAACTGTAAATAGTACAGAAATTATTTTTTGAAAATTTTTTTATAAAATTTAAAAAAACACTTGCTTTTTTTTAACGACTCATATATAATAACACTTGCGTCAAACAAAAGACAAAATATTTTATGCGCCTTTAGCTCAGTTGGTAGAGCACCTGACTCTTAATCAGGGTGTCCAGGGTTCGAACCCCTGAAGGCGCACTCGGAAGTCCCAAGCTAAGCTATGCGCTGGTTTAGGGCTTTTATTTTGTTTGCGGATGTGATTTTATTATTGTTTTTGATATATTAAAATGTTATACCAAATTATCTGTTTGTGCTATTGGAACGTATGCAGGAGGAACATTCATGGATACAGGAAAGGATGTTAGTGATTTCAAAAGATTCATTGAATTGAATCGGGAAAAGTTATATACAAATTCAGTTAAAGCTGATGATATTTCTGTAAACGATGAATGGATGCAGGAAAATCAGTGGGATGAAATGTATGAGATAGAAGAAGAAAATAGGATGCACGTTGCAAAAGTATAAAAAAGAATAAAAAGTATAAAAATGTATAAAAGAGTGTCTGGAATTAGATATTGATAATTCAGACACACTTTTTTTGTTTTAAGATTCATTGTGAAAATACCAAAAGTTACAAAAAGATGACCAATCATTACATTTAATGTTTTGAAGCTAAGAAAAATGATAATATAAACTAAAAGAAATAGGAAATATATAGGAACTTGAACCAAGAAAGGATAATAGATATGAAAAAAATAATAAGTTTAGTTTTAGTGGTTACTATGGTAATAGCGTTTTTAAATCCGGTTTTTGCTTCACAAAATTACAATGATAATATGGTAGGAGATACTGCAAATAATGATATTAAATGTAGAATGTCAGATTTATTTTATAGTTATCCCAGTCTGTTACTTTATTCAACAGGGTTGCAGGAGCATAGTGCCAATCTTGCAATGATAGAGGCAAATGTTACAAATGAGTATGTTACAACACCGGCATTTTATATTTCATCAATTCTTTATGGAACATCAATTGCAACAAACAAAAAGGAATTGACAAAGTATATTTTTGATAAAGTCGGCATAACAAATTTTGCGGAAGAAAAATATATGGATGATGCAAATACAAAATTGCTTAAGGCATTATGTGCATATAACTTTGAATATGGTTGGTTTGAAAATGCTGGAGATATGGTATCTTCAGGAAAAAATATAACAAGTGAGTTAAATATTTTGAATCAGATATTTACATTTGCAAACAAGGCTTCAGAGTATGCTCTTTTACAGAGTGGGATGAGTAAGGAACAGCTATATAAGGATTATTTTAGTTATGCACTTGCAAAATTAAAAGATGAGTGTACATATATTAATCCTGATGACTGGACAATAATAAATGGGCAATTTTATACATATTCAAGTGAGATATCTGAAGCATTAAGTGGAACAACAGATATAATTAATTTTATTACAGGATTTGCTTCATCAATTTTAACATACAATTATTATATAAAAATAACAGATGAAATTATGAAATATGCACCTAAAAATTCCGATTTGTACATAGGAATGAAATGGCAAAAGAATCGCCTTATGGCAGGATTTGTTACAACATATGGTATTGAAAAAATAAAAGGGGAGGCATTAGGTAAGATTGCCGGATTGGGTTCAGACCTGATTAAAGAAATAGGAAACAAAAATTTATCTGAATTTAATAAGTCGAAGTCTCTTTTTGATTTGGTTAGTTTAAGTGTTAATATGGTATGTAATTTTATATTAGATAATACAGGATTAACAAAACCGGATGACTACTTTACGGAACTTGTATTGGCACAATATTCAAATGATATGTATAATTATCTTTCTAACAAAGTTGAGGCTACATATGGGCATATGTTTGAAGCGTCTGAAATTTATAAATTTGATCAGATGTCAGGTTATTATTTAACAACAGCTGATTTGGTGAAAAATGAACTTAGCGAGATAGCCAAGCATAATTCAACCTATAATAAGAAATACATAGAAGATAAATATAAAAACTTATCATTTCAGCAAATGATAGAGAAGGGTATAAATTTTATTTCATCACATGATGTTTCAAAATTTGAAAGAGAAAATAATAATGAAGAATATACGGTTATCTCTGATGAACTTTATTTATTAGAAGCATCGGATGATATAAAAGAAAATGCAATTTATACTACAAATAATGTAATAAAATCATCTTTAAGAGCAACAGGGAAAAAGATTATAATACCTAACGGAGAAAATATTATAATAGATGGCAATTTGGATATAAATAATTCTTTATTAGAGATAAACGGCAGTTTGACAGTGACGGGGAATATGATTATCAATGGAAGTAATATTGAAATTCCTAAGGGAGCTTCACTTAATGTTAATGGAAATTATAGAGAGTCCAAATATAAAGATAATTATACGGATAGGCTACCTAATGTAAATTTAAAAGGAACAGTTATTATAGGAGGGTATGCTGATTTGACTGGTATAATTAGTATATCAGAAGGCGGAAGTTGGACAACAATTGGTGATACCAGTATTGAACCATTAAATCCTCTTGTTGGTCGTTTTTGCCCCGGTGAAATAACAATTAATGATGGTGAGTATCACTCAAAGGGGAATCTAAATCTTAAAACGTCATCGAATTGGATGGTTACTATGGCTATTGGTAGTGAAATACATTTGATAAGCCAATCTTCATACTTATATGTTTATAAGGATTATTCAGTAGATGGAAGATGTACAATTGATGGAGAGGGAAAAACTGTTTTTTGTGGCGAAGAAGTTCAGAAAATACATGGAGATTTAATTAACTTTGAAATTAGAAATACAAAGGGGTTATATGCTGATAGTTTAATCTTTGTAGAAGGTATTTGTGACACCAAAGGTAATCCTTTTATACAAGCTGATGGTTGTATAGATGTGATGAAGGATAGCAAATTATACGGTGAAACAAAATATAGAGATATTAGGTTTGAAGACTGCATTTTAGATTATCATGTAGAAGGAGATTATGTTGGTATTTATAACTGTGAGATTACTTCATATGGTTCAGTTAATGCCAATCATCTTTATGCAAGGAATTCTACAAATTATGGCATTATAAATTGCGTAGGTATGGGGGTTGGAGAAGGGTTTAATAATAAAAATTATTTAAAAACAGACCAGTTAAATGGAAAATGGACTGGGTGGACAGGACAGACGTATTATGAATATATTAATAATTATGGAACGGTAGTTGTAAAAGATGGAGGGAAATATATTAAACAGCGAGATGACTCTGCAAAAATCGTGTGTACCGGAGACGAATTTAATAATTCTACATCCGAAAATATTGGTACAGTATTGTTGCAAGGTTCAGGAAAACAAACAGTGTCAGGTAGTAATTTTGCAACGTTAATAATTGACAATCCATATGGTGTGTTCTTTACAGATAGTATTAAAGTAGCAAAATTATTTGATCATAAAAGAAATCCATTTGAGTTGAAATCATCCTATAATAATTTTGTGGATTACGATGGCGATGGATATAATGATGATATTGATGCATATCCTACTGATAGAGCACAGTATCTAAAACATAATTTGGAATATATAGATAAACAAGATGAGACTTGTACGTCAAATGGACATAATCCATATTATATATGCAAGGATTGTGGCAGGTTGTTTAAGGATAATAAAGGAACAACAGAGACAACTTTGCAGGAAGAGACAATATCTGCAATTGGGCATAATTGGACATTAAGCAAAATGGTACCACCCTCATTTTCCGGTGAAGGATATACACTGTACACATGCAGTATATGTAATGAAATTAGGAAAACAGATTATATAGATAAACTTACGCTGGGAGTTCCTGAATTAAGTGTTGCTTCTAATACTACTTCGGGTATATGTCTTAAGTGGAACGAGATAACAGGTGCCGATGGTTACATAATATATCGAAAGAACAATGATGGCAATTTGGAAAGCATCGCAGATATAAAGAGTGAGTCGGAGTTTAGTTTTGTTGATAATACCGCATTGCATGGTGTAACATATTTTTATACTATAAGAACATATGCGGAAGAATATATGAGTGATTATTCCGAAATGATAATGGTTAAAGCAGCAGGCATTGGTACATTAAAAGATTCCACAAATAGTTTGGAAAATGTTGGAAATGCCATATTGGTAGAAGACATAGAGAGCCTGAAAAATAAAATGCTTAACAGTAAAGAATTAAAAGCACTTGAAAATGGTGAAACAGTGACCGTTTATCTTACCATCAGTAATATTACGGATAATGTTGATTTAAATGATTTGTTATATATCGAGAATATTTTTGAAAATAGTGTAATTGGAATGTGTTTAGATATAAAGATATATAGTGAAATTGAAGAGGCTGAGGTAAGACAGATAACTGATACTAAATATCCCGTAACAATCAGGTTTACACTTCCTGATGAATTTATTAATTATGATAACAATGTTCAAAGAGAGTACAAAGTTGTGCGAATTCATAATGGAATAAGTGAATTAATGGATGTTGAATTTAACAAAACAGATAATACTGTAAGTTTTTCTTCAGATAAGTTTTCTACATATGTACTTATATATAGAGATAATTCAATAAACGTACCAGAAGATATTGATGATAATATATCTAAAGGTGAAAGAGATTTGCCAGAAACCGGAGATGTCAGCTTGATGAAATATGTTGTATTACTTGTTTTATCTGCGGGAATCGTTGCAGAAGAAATATTAAAAAGAAAAAGCTATTGGATATAAGATTGATGAGGTGACCCCTCAAAGTTAGATTTTTACGAGACGACTTCGGTCGCCTCGTTTTTCTTTATGCAACTAGAAGATTGAGCCCGTATTGAATGTAAGCATACAATAAGATAGTGTCTTTTGACACGGTAGTAATCCATGAAATAATGAACTCCATATAGTTACGCGAGTTATAGTAATGCGAGTAGGTTAGTCATGAATCAAGTTACTAAGGTTTGTCAGCACTTCAAACGTGAGGAATGGAAATCCATTATAAGAGAGTGTCGTGCTAGTGGTATGACTGTCAAGACCAGGTGTAAAGAAAATGGTATTGTTGAACAGACATGCTATAAAAATCTCAAAAAGTTGCGCAAGGAGATGATAGAAAATTTATCAGCTCTAATCACAACAGATACCTGTGAAAAAACAGCTGTATTCTAAAAACTTTATTGTTACTTTGAATATACCCTTATGAAGCTGCCAAAACTTTGAGGCATATATTTGTCTAACTGTCTCAATGCAATAACAGGACATAGCACCAACTTTTTCTGCAAATGGAGCTCCTGTATCAACACAAATATAGCCGGGATTCTTTCAATATAGTTAAGACAAAATTTTTCATGATGATCAATGTATGGATGTATAAATTTAATCAATTCAATTTCATAATTACCACAATTAATAATATCATTTGTGATTATCATTTTATCACAACATCCGTCAGAATCTATTTTTCGGATTTTTTTCTATATGTAGTATTTTCTGCCTGTTCAATTGAACAACGATTTCATAGCAATACTCTGATGTCATTATTATCCCTCACATATATACATAAAAAAATCTGACTCAAAATACCAAAAGTTACAAAAAAATGACCAATTATTACATTTTGCGTTATGGAGCATAAGAATCTGTTAAAATAAACAAAATCAATATATTCTTGTTGATTTTTATTTATGGGAATGGTTTTAAATGATAATGAAAGATGATAATGAAAAGGTATATTCCGTAGGATACAATGAGATGTAGAAGGTGTAGCATAGAAGTCATATTTTCGATGTCCGCTATATTGATTTAAGAGAAAAATGTTTGAGAGTGAAATGTAAGTAAATTTGATAAACTGGAGGGAAATATTATGTATCTATCAAAGTATTTTCATAGTATAAAGATAGAAAACTCTAAATATTATGCAGTATATAATGCCCTTATTATGAATGTTCTTTATGTTAATAAGCAGGAGCTAGATGCAATTATTAGTGTTAATGAAAGTTCACCAATTGATTTTTGCCAAACATTAATTGATAATGGTATTTGGGTAAAAAATCTTGATATTGATGATAGGGCATTATCTCTACTAAGGCATGAATATTTAGAAAGTCAGAAAAAGATAGAGTTACTCTATATAGGCATTACTCAAGGATGTAATTTAGGGTGTAAATATTGTTTTTTGGAAAATGAATATGCTAATTGGCGCCCTAAGATTATGAGTGAAACAATTGCTAATGAGGTTGTCACAAAGTATATTGATTACGTAAAAAGAAAGAATATTTATAAACCACAAATTATATTTTTTGGTGGAGAACCTCTTTTAAATTGGAAGGTTCTTAAACATATTGTATCTTTGTGTGAACCTTATAATAGTGAAGTTGATACTGATTCTAGAATTTCCTTTTCTATAGTGACAAATGGAACATTGATAACTGATGAGATTGCCTCGTTTTTAGTAGAGCACAATATAGGAATAGGACTTTCTATAGATGGACCTAAAGAAATTAATGATAAAAATAGAGTGTTTAAATCTAATGGTCAAAGTGTTTACAATAGAATATTGCAAAGTATTGAAGTATTGAAAAAACATGGATGTAGTTTTGGATTGAGTTTGACTATGTCGCCAGAGTTTATAAAACATAAAGAAGAAATTATACCATGGTTAAAGAAAATGAATGTTGGTAGCATATTTACAAATTTTTATCAGCATTCGGAATATCATGATTGGTGGAAAGTACATTCAATAGAATCAGCAAGATTTATTACAGACTCATTTGAAGAACTTGCCAACCTAGGAATAATTAATGGACGACCTGCACGACAAATAGAATGTTTAATCAGTGGTAAAATGAAGTTTTCTGACTGCGCAGGTGTCGGTTTGAATCAGTTTTTGATAAAACCAGATGGTGAAGTAAGAGTATGTCAATGTGATTATCGTTCTGAAGATAATCACATTGGATATATAAGTGATGGTAGCATAGAAGAAATCATGGAGAAAGCAAACTCTTTGAAAAGATGGTTAAATAGAACACCTATTATGAGAGAGGAATGCCAGTCATGTGAGGCACTTTTTTGTTGCGGGGGGGGATGCTTGACACAATCTAAGATTCTATTTGGAGATGGAAACATGGATGAAAGCTACTGTACATATGTTAAACATATGTTGAATTGGTTTATTAATTATAACTTTTCTCAACAAAACGAAGGAGGTGATTAATATGAAAAAAGCAGATTTTAAGCAGGGAGTGGCAAGCCAAGCTGTTGTGGATGAAATGAATAATCTTGGTTTCTGCACATGTCCGATTAATTGTGATTGCAAGTCGAAATGCATAGATTCGAGTGCAGCAAGCACAGAAATTGTAAAAATGATGTATGCTGAAAAGTAAATACAGGAGGTATATTCGTGTAAATGTCTTGTAATTATTGCAAGGCATTTATTTTGTAGCGTGTTATGATTGTTGCGATATAACATAGTTGAACCGTGAGCATTCGTGTAATTTATTTCCTTTCAGTTTCCCTCAGAAATTTTTTATTAGAGCTTCTAGTATGATAAAGCCTATCCGGTGTAAGGAGAAGACCAAAATCTTTGTCATAATCGTCTGCTCTATACCTTTCAAGTAACAAGTTGCCTTCATCACAACTAATTCCTTCATTACAGAGAAATTTTATAAGCCGAGCCAGATCTGCGTTATAGGCTCTGCAAAAAGCCTTTTTAGCCTGGAATTTAAAGGTGTTAGTCTTCGCTTGAAAATTATTATAGATTTCCAAAAAATTAGACAGAGAGTTGCGCATATTAAGTTGACATAGCAAATCTTCGATGTACACGTAGGCTGGTGAGTAAGTTTTCTTCGATAATAGTTTAGATAAACTGTTATAATATTTTACTTTAGATTCCCTAGTGTTTTCGCCGTCAATTACATTTTTTTCAGGATTGGGAAAAATATCGAGCGACAATGTATCTTCTAAGGATAAGGAGTCATCGTCTTCCGAGATAGGAGTTGATAAGGATGAGAATCTGTAGTATAATTTCGAATTTGTTCCATCTTCATTCTTTTTGACAACAGCAACGGTTAATTTATGCTTCTTACCCTCATCGATAAACTCTTTTTTCTCAGTAATTTCATAGGGCTTTAACTTATCTATGAGGAGTCTTTTAAAGATACATGTAGTATAATTCCAGTGATTATGGGTATGGTATTCTCCATTTTCAGTGGTTTTTGGATTGAGCATGGCCTTAATCTGTGTTTGGTAGCGCTTTACTAATACACATAATAAATCCATCACAAGATCATCTGAATCTATGCAGCAGAGCTCTCTTACGAGTTGCGATAATGAGTAGTTTGCACTTACCAGATTCTTAGCAAGTTCATATGCTGCCATCCAATATTCTGAGTAAAGAGGAGAAGCTGCTAATTCTTCATTGGATAAAATGTTTAATTCTTTGGCTCTTGACATCACGTTTGAATAATTTGTAATTGCGTTTCTTTTCATATTTAGTACCTCCGTAGTTTGTTATTTGTTAATTAGCGACTGTGTAAAAGAAGTCTTTTCTTTACTTAATTGTCTTAAAAAAAAAATTGTGATTCATTGTGAAAAAACACAAAAAAAGAGCAACCATTATTGATACCGGAATATTCCGTATCGATAATGATTGCCCTGGCTAAATGGTCACTTATGTGCCTATGCTCAAGTAGCATTTATTATGTATTGAATTTTCTTGCTTTTGCTTTATAGCTGACCATTTCGGTCATGTTCCACAAAACTAATCGTGCGCAGTTTTCACACTTTGATGATACTAATCCAACATCTGAGTAAACATACGATCTGCCTTTACTGCAATATGGACAT
>ULWZ01027806.1_pt1 | contig 41078 bp, 34 predicted proteins | sample 1960811 | NCBI WGS metagenome assembly ULWZ01 (sample SAMEA4835825, study PRJEB28245) | human gut metagenome | biome: gut microbiome; material: fecal sample | place: Denmark | collected 2008 | reverse complement strand
GATATATCCACACAGTCCCATGTCAGCCCAAGCAGCTCTCCTAATCGGATCGTTGCTGCGAATGCCAGATGAAATGCTACTTTGATCCATTTATTCTCACACGCATCGATTGCCTGCATCAGCATTTCCGCAGTCCAGATTTCACGCTCCTCAGCTTTATACTTCGGCAGTGTCGCATCCGTTGCCGGATTCTTGTCCATCATATCCCACTTTACCGCCTGCCTGAAACAGCTCCTTAGTACCTTATGTATCTGATGAACTGTCGCAGCTGTGATCAGCTTGTCCCCATCCGGATTCCTTGAACTCTTTACAGCCGGCATTTTCAGAAGATCCGTATAATACTTCTCCATGAAATGGTTGTTGATGCCATGTTTTCTTCCATCTCTTTTCTTATATTATCCGCACCTGTAAGATTATCCATAGCTTTGAATTTCTCCTTTTCCTGTCTTTTCCTCAATATACCATGATTCCTGTTAAATCTTTAGAACGTCAGCGACGTTCACAGACACCTACATGTCATGCTTCTGATCCAGCCATTCGTCAAAACTCTTTTTTGAAATACGATACTTGTTCCCAATCTGGATCCAGCGGAATTCATTTTTCTTCAACAGCTCATATACAGTCGGTCTGCTGATTCCAAGCATTTCCTGTACTTCCTTTACGGTATAGCATCTTTTTTCTGCAATATTCTCTGCCGTCATTCCCATTATGCAATCCCTCCCGGCTATCCATCCATGAATCTCTTTACCTGCTTTTTCATACGGACTTTTATTTTCTGCATCTGCTGTCTCGCTGATTCATAGGTAATTCCCTGATTCTCTGCAATATCCGAAATTGTCTTTTCTTTCAGCAGATACTTGGTAAATGTCTCCTTTTCTGTTCCCAGAATCCCAAGCTGACTGTTAAACAGGTTATAGTCTTTCCTCATATCCCTGAGAATGTATGCATCCCTGATATATACTTCTGCCTGGTCCACTCCGTCCAGTACGTTACCTGAAAAATCACAGTTGATTAGCGCTTCCCTTGTAATAACATTGTTAATTGCTTTTCTTGCAGTGGGATCACTGGTCATTCCTCCGGTCTGGACTCTTACTCCAAGATCTCCAACTGACTGCCGGTGGCTGCTTTCCTTTTCACATTCGATCATGTAACGCAGCCCGTCTGTATATCCGTCCACGATGCCAATGAATTTTGTATAGTTTTTGATAATGATATCTATGCGCTTCTCTGATGTAGCTCCTGTATATACTCTGATAAGGTTCTTTTGCCCTCCAGGTAGCCGTCCTCTCTCTTATCTGCACCGATTACCTTTGCAATGGACTGTGCCACCGAAGGCTTCTCAGCAATTACTAATTTATATGACATTTCGTTCCTCCTTTTGTGGTAAAAAAATAGCACCTTAACCATTTGGCTAAAGTGCTATGTAAATTTGTTATTAAATTGTGTTATTCATAAAGATACCTAACTTTTTTCTTTGTTTCTCAATTCTTCACAGCGTTAGTTAATAAGTTGAGCAACTAATCCCATCAGTTTCTGTTTATCAAATGGCTCTACGTCAGAAGAATAAAGACTAAATGCATTAATACCTTTCAATGCCTCATCAAGCTCGTCAATTTTAAATGCAAAAGGTTCCTGTTTTGGCTCGTATTGTGTCGCATATATTCCATTATTCTTATTTCTTAATATATGCCAATCCCCATACATATCATCCGTTTCTACCAACCAAAGATTAAATCCTAAACCCTTGGTATTTTCAATTTCGACCCATCCCATAATATCCTTATTTTTATACTGTGGAGTATATACTACTTCACGCTTACCATACACAGAACTATACATATATGAAAAGCCATATGCCCTATCCACGTCAACAATACGAGTAAACGAATTAGGTAAAATTACCTTACACTTAACTTCAATATTTGTAACTGAAGGAATCGTGAGTTGATATGAAAACTGTTCCATATGTCCGTAACCTCGACTTGTTGATTGTAATCTGCACTTGTCATTTCCAGCCAAATGAATATTATATTCATCAGCGAATTGCTCAAAGAACTCTACTATAACTGATTCAAATTGATTTCTCACTAAATTGCAGAAATCTTCTTTTTCTTTTCTTTTTCGATTTTCCTCCTCGATTTGCTGTTGTTTTCTCGTGTCAGTCTCTATTTTTTTCCCAATAGCTAAACTTACAATATTTTCTAAATCATCATTTGCTTCAAGTGACGGATTGCCTAGTTGTTCTTCAATCTCTTCCCATGATTTTAATCTCTTCTGAATTGGTTTTTCTAACATAGCTAAAATTATGGATGCTACATCTGCTCCTAAAACACTTTTTAAATCATTCGTTCTTTTTATTCTAGAAAACATATGCGCGCTTCTGTATGCGTCCACATCGTTAGAAGCAATGTCATATGGATAATCTAATAAAGCTAATTCATAAAAAACTATGCCCATAGAGTAAATATCCATTTGAATAGTATTCTTTTCTGATTTCCAAGCTTCAGGAGCAATATATTGTAATGTACCATATCCCTTAAATGACATGGTTCTAGTAGATTCTGAAGCCACCTTTGCAAGTCCGAAATCAGTAATTTTACATATACTATTACAAATAAGTATGTTCTCTGGTTTTATATCTCTATGAACTAATTTTTTATTAATTGACTTCATTCCAGCAACAAGTTGAAGAAATAGATTTCTCAATTCCTCTTTTGAATATGGACTATTTGTTTTTTTACGCTCTTCAATTTGGTCAGCTAGTGTTCCTCCCTCTGCATACTCCATAATAATATAGGGCGGTAGTTCAGGATATTCATCTCCATCGTGTGCATAGATATAATGTATTACATGTTCCCCACTTACTTCTGACGAAAGCCTTACTTCATTTTTAAAAGAGGCTGCTGTATCCTCATCCCCAAATGAATATAATAAAGTTTTCACTGCATACACTGATTTATCAGCATCACATACGGCCTTATATACGCATCCAAAACCACCATGACCTAATTCTTCTGTTAATGTATATGTATTTCCTTCTCCATCTTTTACCTTGGATCCAATTGTAATAATCAAAATCCCACCTCAATTCTTCAAACTTAACAAATAACAATTATAATCTAAGTTTCTTAAATTTCCTTTGCTTTACATAGTATAACACATACATACATTCACCATCAATAATCCTTATCGTCCTGTCGAGCCAAAAGCCCCTGTCCCACGTTCTTTCCACTCCTCAAACGTGAAATCCGGTATCAGCACTGGCATGATCACAAGCTGTCCGATCTTGTCTCCTGCTTTGATCTCATATTTTTCCCTGCCGACATTAGAAATGATTGCATGTACCTCTCCTGTATAACCGGAATCAATCGGCGGTAATTCACATACAATTCCCTTTGCACTTAATCCGCTTCTCGGAAAGATATATCCGGCATAGCCATACGGTATTTTTAATCCAAATCCCAAAGGCATCTTACAGATATCTCCCGGCCGGATTAATTCATCCTTTGGGCTGAATACATCCGCACCGGCATCATTAGCATGAGCCCTTTCCGGACTTCTCCCACCAAAATTAATCATCTGTATCTTCATCTGATACTCCTTCCTCCAACACACTCTCTTCGCACAGTTTTGGGAAATCACCCCCGATAATGTCTGTTGGTAACATCTGCGGTGAAATACTCTTTCTACTCTGACTGTACCTGATCTGCACTCCACTGTTCCAATAGCTGAATGATTATACTTTCACGTTCTTTCGTTGAATACTGCGGTGGAAAATATTTATCCAGTTTCTTTGCTGAAAAAGATAACTTTGATTCCTCACTCTTCTTCGATAATGCATCATTCATTATAGAAATGACACTGAATTGTGTTGCATTGGATAAGTTAGGATAATTCTTCAATGCTTCAACCTGTACCGGCTTCAAAAATCCATTTTCCTTAAAATATTCATATACCCATTTCTGTACCTGTTCATCAAGGTATGAAAGATCTACTCCCATTACCAATCCAATTTTCTTATTATCTGTGCATTCCAATAATTCGGGGATTAGTTCTGTCAGTCTAATATATCTTTTTACCTGACGTCCACTCATACCATTTTCTTCACCAATAACATCTGACGTCAACTTAGGGACATTTTGTCCCGAAGTGAGATCATTCCGTTGTCCTTGTCTGCTCATAGCTTCCATCTTCATCTTAAAGCTAAATGCCCTTTCACTCGGAAATATCTCTTCCCTCTGAATATTGGCATCCACCATTTTTATAATGGCTTCATCATCAGACATTTCCTTCACGATTGCCGGAATCTTTTGTAATCCTACGATCCCAGCCGCATGTAAACGCCTGTGACCAGAAATCATTTCATAATTTCCGCTCTGATCAGGTCTTACAATTACTGGATTCAGGATGCCATTTTCCCTGATACTATCAACCAAAGTGTCCATCTTTTCATCATCCAGCACCTTAAATGGATGATCAGGAAACGCATGAATTCTTTCAATCTCTATTTCCTGAGTACCGCCAATCTCCGGTACTCCCAATAATTCATCTACTGATTGTAATTTAATATTTCCTGCTACTCTGCTTGCCATAATTACTCTGCCTCCTTCAATACTTCTTTAGTTAATGCCATATATGCAAATGCTGCTTTTCCCTTTGGATCATAGGAATAGATGATTCCACCCTCCACACTGACCTCTGATGCCCTTACTAACATCGGTATCTCCGTTCCAAATACCTTGATTGATGCAGAATATGTATCATACACCATCAGGGAAATATCCCTGGCATAATTAGTTCTGTTATCAACCATAGTTAGAAGAATTCCTTCAATCTTTAGCTTTGGATTCAGCTGCTTCTTTACCCTGCCGATTGTCTTGATCAGCTGCTGTAGGCCTTTGACCGGAAGATATGCTGTCTGCACCGGTATCAGTACAGAATCTGCACATGCCAATGCGTTAATTGTCATCATTCCAAGTGAAGGCATACAATCAATTATGATGTAAATGGATGATTTTTAAAATCCCTGAGTCGTTCAATTTCTATCTCAACAACTTTTTCATCCTGATCTCTTAGATTTTCTTTTCGTACTTCCATGAATTCTCCTTTTCCCCTGGACACACTTGCTTTTGCTCGCTCATTGCTCACGCAAAAAATGCCCAGACTAGACTTGTTACATCTAATCTGAGCATCTATCTTTCTCAGGTCTGAATCATACAGACAAGAAAACCAAATTTGCATCCATTGACAACCCTTTTTCTTTCTTACACCATATGCCACACATCCGGGTAGAAATTTTCACCTAAGATACAAAAAAAGCAGCAATGACTTTTTCAATCATTACTGCTTCGAACTGATGTTCCCGGCGGGAATCGAACCCACAATTACAGCTTAGGAGGCTATTGTTATATCCATTTAACTACGAGAACAATATAATAAATTGATCATTCCGGGAAATTGATATGACCCTGCATCCAGATGATTCCTTTGAATCTTCTGCCTGTTTTTGGTTCTCCCAAAAGATCCTTTTTATTGATGCTGACATCAAAATAAAGATCATTGCAGCAGATCGTCATCTGACAGATCTCTTCTTTGGTCATTTTATTTTCCACGAACTGATAATCTATAATCTCACCTAATACAGAATACTGGTCACATTCCACACCGTACGGCATAAAATAGGTATCTACCAGTGTAAATACATCCTGCTTCAGGATCTTTCTGGAAATATTTGTGTAAGTGTCAATATCTTCCAGTGTCAGACTTTCCATGGCATCTTCATCGCCGTTTCTGGCGGCGGCGATCAGCTTACTTCTGTTGATACTTTCTTTTTTCGTCTTTTTTAGATCAGATTCTCTCTTTTCAAGTGGAAGAAGGATCGTACCATCTACAGATAAAGCACTTAAGATCAAAGAAGTTCCTTTGATGGGAAGTCTGTCTGCATTCTTTATTTTAAGGTATGATATCACATTTTGCAAATAGAAAATGAGAGAAACGCCAACTTTTATATCATCACAGATTCCTGCATAGGATTCCTTCTCTGCATGGCGCTCAATGGATATATCCTCATAAGAACTGATCTGTGTTCCTCTGCTGTAAGGAAAATAATAATCAAATACAAACTGATTCTCTTCATTAAATTCCCCACGTACCGTAATACCGAGATTTTCGGCAAAATCCATGCTGTATTCCGCAAACATGATATCCATATCATTCGTAGATGTATATTTCTTTTCATCTGCATTCTGAATAACATATGCCAACAGATTATTTACCTGTAATCTTGATTTTAAATTGCTGAATCCGATCGCTCGTAAATACCGATGCATGGATCTCGCCTCCTTTCTCATTTCATTTTCTTATCACATTAACTTTTTAATTATGGTTTACATAATATAAAATATTTTATTTTTTTCTGATCTCTGTCATACCACCCATATATGGCTGCAGTACTTCCGGAATTGCAACAGAACCATCTTCTCTTAAGTTATTCTCCAGAAAAGCGATCAGCATACGTGGTGGTGCAACTACAGTATTATTTAATGTATGTGCAAAATATTTGTTACCGTCTTTTCCTTTGACTCTGATTTTTAATCTTCTAGCCTGTGCATCACCAAGGTTAGAGCAGCTGCCTACTTCAAAGTACTTCTTTTGTCTTGGAGACCATGCTTCTACATCATAAGATTTTACCTTCAGATCTGCCAGATCACCGGAACAGCACTCGATCGTACGTACCGGAATATCCATAGAACGGAACAGATCAACAGTATTCTGCCATAATTTGTCGAACCACATCTTAGATTCTTCAGGCTTACATACAACGATCATTTCCTGCTTCTCAAACTGATGGATACGATATACACCACGCTCTTCAATACCATGTGCACCTTTTTCTTTACGGAAGCATGGTGAATAGCTTGTCAGTGTTTTTGGAAGCTGTTCTTCCGGAACGATCGTATCAATGAATTTACCGATCATGGAATGTTCACTTGTTCCGATCAGGTAAAGGTCTTCCCCTTCGATTTTGTACATCATGGCATCCATTTCAGCAAAGCTCATAACACCTGTTACAACATTGGAACGGATCATGAAAGGCGGTACACAATAAGTAAAGCCACGATTGATCATAAAATCTCTTGCATAAGCAAGTACTGCAGAATGTAATCTTGCAATATCACCCATTAAATAGTAGAAACCATTTCCTGCTACTCTGCCTGCAGCATCTAAATCGATACCGTCAAAGCTTTCCATGATTTCTGTATGATAAGGAATTTCAAAATCAGGAACAACCGGTTCACCATATTTTGTAATCTCTACATTTTCAGAATCATCTTTACCGATCGGTACAGAAGGATCAATGATATTCGGAATTATCATCATATCTTTTAAAATTTTCTCATCATATTCTTTTTCCAGTACTTCCAGTTCAGAAAGGCGGTTTGCAAATTCAGCAACTTTCTTCTTTGCCTCTTCTGCTTCTTCTTTCTTGCCCTGTCCCATAAGTGCTCCGATTTCTTTTGAAATCTTATTTCTGTTAGCACGAAGACTGTCAGCTTCCTGCTGTGCATCTCTCTTTTTCTGATCCAGTTCAATCACTTCATCTACAAGCGGAAGCTTTTCATTCTGAAATTTGTTTTCGATGTTTTTCTTTACAACATCCGGGTTTTCTCTTAAAAATTTAATGTCTAACATACTCTTTTCCTCTTTTCTAATTTTTTCATATAATTTATCTACTCATTCATCGCAATATTGAGTGCTTGCTGTTCCTCTTCCCCAAGAGAAATTTCACATTCTCCCTTTTTGATTTCCTTTGTATAAGAATAGCAGCCATCTGTACTGTGTACGGAATTAATTATAAATCCATTATTGCCCTCGTCTAAAAGTGCCAGGGAATAACTGAGTTGTCCGCCCATCTGCTTAAAAGCATCATACTTTACAATACCGATCTTCTGGAAAACTGTTTCCAGTCTCTTGTAAATATGACGGATTTCTTTTCCATTGTCTTTTGTATCTTTTTTCAAGGTATCGATATCCTGAAACAGACCTGCTATCTGACTTTCCATACTCTGTGCATCACTACCCTGCATAAATGCTTCATATCGTTTTTTTAATTTTGATTGTTTTACCATGCTGACGATCAATAAGATAAATAAAATCAGAATCAGTATAAGCAATCCAATCAGAATATAAGCAATATCTATATTTCCTAGTCCTATGCTTTCCAGTAACTGGCTCTTCATATGTTCCTCCTAAATTTACATTCTTATTTCATCAGATCAAGTATCCGGTCAAGTTCATCATGCGAATAAAACTCGATTTCTATCTTACCGCTTCCATCTTCCTTTGGAACGATATTTACTTTTGTACCAAGCTGTGTTTTCAGTTTTTCACTGATATCATCATAGATAACCTGCATACTCTTATCAACCACTTTTTCTTTCTTTGGTTTTACAGGCTTACCCATATTTTTCACAATCTTTTCAACTTCTCTTACGCTCAGCTTTTCATCAAAAATTCTCTGTGCAAGATTATATTGTTCTGCCGGATCTTCTACACCGAGAAGCGCTCTGGCATGTCCGGTTGTGATCATCTCATCAATAACCATTCTCTGTACATCGTCCGATAATTTCAGAAGCCGCATCGAATTTGTAACTGCTGTTCTGCTCTTTGATACTCGTTCTGCAACTTCATCCTGTTTCAGATGAAACTCATTTAACAATCTCTTATATGCCTGTGCTTCTTCAATTGGATTTAAGTTTTCACGTTGGATATTTTCAATCAGGGAAATTTCTACAATTTCCTGATCTGTCAGATTCTTGATAATAACCGGAACCTGTTTCAGACCTGCAAGCTTTGCAGCTCTCCATCTTCTTTCACCTGCTATGATCTCATAATAATCTTTTCGATCCTGTACTAAAATAGGCTGTAATAATCCATATTGTTTAATAGATTCCGACAGCTCTAACAGTGCATCTTCATCAAAATTCTTTCTTGGCTGTTCTCTGTTTGGTTCTACCTTTGTAATATTAACAAGTGTTTCAGGTCCCTTTGCAGGATCACCCTTTTCACTTTTCTTTTCATTTTTGACCGGAGGGATCATTGTATCCAGACCCTTTCCGAGCCCCCTTTTATTTACCGCCATCTTATGCACCCTTTCTGTTGATTAATTCGTCTGCTAATTTTCTATAACTATCAGCACCGGATGATTTTGGATCATACATGGTAATTGGCATACCATAACTTGGTGCTTCAGCAAGTCTTATATTTCTCGGAATCACTGTTTCACAAATATTTTCCTGTAGATTTGCTTTTACATTTTCTACAACCTGCATAGAAAGATTTGTTCTTGAATCATACATGGTAAATACGACACCTTCCATTTCCAGATCAGGATTCAATCTTTCTTTGATCAGGTTTACTGTATGTATCAACTGACTTAATCCTTCCAGTGCATAGAACTCACATTGAATAGGAACTAATACAGAATCAGCTGTAGTCATTGCATTGATTGTCAACAGATTCAAAGAAGGTGGACAGTCAATGATGATAAAATCATAATCATCCTTCACAAAGTCTACTTCGTTCTTTAAAATAAATTCCTTTTTATCTACACCGATCAGTTCAATTTCTGCTGCGGCGAGATTTACATTAGATGGTAAAACAGATACGTTTGGAATAGCATCTTTTACAATGCAGTCGTAAATAGAACATTCACCTAATATCAACTCATATACGGTATTATCCAAATCATTTTTATCAATCCCAAGTCCACTTGTTGTATTTCCCTGTGGATCTGTATCAATCACTAAAACTTTTTTTCCTTTTTCTGCAAGACAGGCAGATAAATTAATTGAAGTTGTTGTTTTACCAACTCCCCCTTTTTGATTTGCTATTGCTATTACTCTTCCCATATTCTCCTCCTATAGGATTTTCATCTGAATCGTTCTTCTCACACATTAAATGATTATATCACTAAATAGCTGTTTTATCTATAACAAGTTTGTCCAAAAATATAGACTATTTCCAATAAAAATAAGGTATCAACTATATCTTGTATTCTCTTATTTTTCTATATAATGTTTCACATTTCGTATATAATAAAATGTTTCACGAATTTATCACTATATTTAGTATCTATATGTTTCACGTGAAACATTATATTGATTCTATAAAAAGAAGAATGCAAAAATGTTTCACGTGAAACAAATTTACATTCTTTCTATATCTAGTATTGTTTATTTTTTTTTATATCATAATGGCTCTTTACTAGGAAGTCCCGCTTTTCTCGGATACTTCTTAGGTGTTATTTTTTCTTTTTGGATAATATAAATATTACGATATATATCAGAATCAGAAAGTGTAAACTCAACCTGTCTTTCAAACTTACCACCTAAAACAGATATTGCATGTTTCGCATTCAGTGCCTCTTCTGTAATTTTTTCTGATTTATAAGAAACAAATCTGCCTCCGACTTTCACATATGGCATACAATACTCACATAAAGTAGAAAGGTTTGCAACAGCACGTGAAACACAAAAATCATATTGTTCTCTGTAAGAACTATTTTTTGCCAGATCTTCTGCTCTGCCATGTACAGCAGTACAATCAGATAATTGTAATTGATCAATCACTTCATTTAAAAACTTGATTCTTTTATTCAAAGAATCTACCAAAGTAAATTTCAAATTTGGAAATACAATCTTAATTGGAATAGATGGAAAACCTGCTCCTGTTCCAATATCAATAAATTGGAAAGTATTTTCTTCAAAATAATGTTCAGGATAAGCCTTGACAATGGAAAGGCTATCTAAAAAATGTTTCTGACATACTTCATCAAACTCTGTAATCGCAGTCAGATTCATAAAGGAATTCCACTCTACCAGAAGATCATAATATTGATCAAATTGTTTGATCTGCTTTTCTGTTAAAACGATATTCCACTTTTTACAGTTATTTATTAAGTTACTAAAATCATGCGACATATTCTATATTCCATTTCACTTTATAATATTTTATGACATCTATATATTATTTTGTTCTATATTATGATATTGGGGTCAAAAGTGAATTTTGCCACTCTTATAATACGTTTCCAAATAAATCAATAAGACTGAAATATCTGCCGGTGATACACCGGATATTCTGGATGCCTGTCCGACAGAAAGAGGTCTGTATTTTGTAAGCTTCTGTCTTGCTTCCAATCGTAAACTTCCAATATCATCATAATCAATATCAACAGGAATCTTTTTATTTTCAATTTTCTTAAACTGCTCTACCTGTTTCTGCTGTCTTTTAATATAGCCATCATATTTGATATTGATATTTACCTGCTCAATCACATCTGCAGGTAATATTGGTCTATCCTCGTCAAGTTCTGCAAGTATTTCATAAGATAGCTCCGGTCTACACATAAGTTCAGACATATAAGTACCTGTTTTTAAAGATGCACTGTTATGTCTTTTCAAAAATTCCTGTGTTTTCTTATTTGCACCAATCTTCAAACTCTGTAATCTATTGACTTCTTCTTCAATCAAATTTTCTTTCTGCACAACATAATCATACTGCTCCTGAGTGATCAGTCCGATTTCATATCCTATCTTTCTCAGACGGAGATCTGCATTATCCTGTCTTAACAATAAACGATATTCAGAGCGGGAAGTCATCATACGATATGGCTCTCTGTTTTCTTTTGTTACAAGATCATCGATCAGAACACCTATATATCCCTGACTTCTGTCAATCACAACCGGCTCTTTCTTCTGCACATATCTTGCAGCATTTACACCTGCAACAAATCCCTGTACTGCTGCTTCTTCATATCCGCTGCTTCCGTTGAACTGTCCACCGGAATATAAACCGTCAAACTTTTTAAAAGCAAGGGAAGGATATAACTGATCCGGTTTGATACAGTCATATTCGATCGCATATGCATTTCTGACAATCTTACAATGCTCCAGTCCCGGAACAGTCCGATACATTTGAATCTGTACATCTTCCGGTAAAGAAGAAGACATCCCACCGACATACATCTCATTTGTATAAAGACCTTCCGGTTCAATAAATACCTGATGCCTGTTCTTATCAGCAAACTTTACAACCTTGTCCTCAATGGACGGACAATAACGCGGACCTGTTCCTTCTATAATACCTGCATAGATTGGAGAACGATCCAGGTTATTTCGAATGATCTCATGCGTCTTTTCATTTGTATAAGTCAGCCAGCAGGAAACCTGATCGATCTGTACAGATTCCGGATCTGTTGAAAATGAGAAAGGCACTACTCTCTCATCACCAAACTGTTCTTCCATCTTAGAAAAATCAATTGACCTTTTATCCATTCTGGCAGGTGTTCCGGTTTTAAATCTCTGCATCTCAATACCAAGTGCTTTTAAGCTGTCCGTTAAATGAGTTGCCGCCTGCAAACCATTTGGACCAGTATAGGTAATAGACTCACCGCAAAGACATCTGGCATTTAAATAAGTACCGGTACAAAGCACAACAGCCTTACATTTATAAATACCACCGTTATAAATCTTCACACCCTTAATGATCTGCTGACCGGAAGCTTCATCGTAGTCTGCTAAAATTTCACATACTTCTGCCTGCTTAATTGTAAGGTGATCTGTATTTTCCAAAGTCTTTCTCATCTCTCTGGAATAATTCTGCTTATCTGCCTGCGCACGAAGAGAATGTACCGCAGGACCTTTTGACACGTTCAACATTTTTGACTGGATAAAAGTCTTATCAATATTCTTTCCCATCTCTCCGCCAAGTGCATCCAGTTCTCTGACAAGATGTCCCTTACTGGAACCACCTACATTCGGATTACATGGCATAAGTGCAATACTGTCTACACTGACTGTAAAGATTACAGTCTCCAATCCAAGTCTGGCACAGGCAAGTGCTGCTTCACAACCGGCATGACCTGCACCTACCACACATATATCTACTTCATCTCTGATATCTTCTGTCATTTTCATTTCCTTCTTTATTACTTATCATAAATACTTAAAATAATCATTATCTCTATAACTTCGATTATATACTTATCTGATCATGATTTAATTTTATAAAGTTACCTTATGCTAACTATTTTATAAATAGTATCATATTTTCCATTCAAAACCCAATTTATAAATCTTGTATTTTTATTTACCCATACAGAATTTAGAAAAGATTTCCTGTACCAAATCATCTTCTACTTCTTCTCCTATAATACTGCCAAGAGAAGCATATGCATTCATCAGATCAATACTGTAAAAATCTTCCGGCATTTCGTCTTCCAGACTTTGCTTTACCAGACAAAGTGATTCCTTCGCATCTACCAGTGCTCTCTCCTGTCGCACATTTGTAATAAGAATTTCATCATTAAATGAAATCTCACCTGTAAAAAACATATCTCTGATTTGTTCTTCAAATTCTCTCAATCCTGTTTTTTCTTTTGTTGAAGTAGATATGATACTGCACTGATCCATATCATTTCCAATAATATCTACAATATTATCTCTCATAAGTTGCTCATAGACAACTGTTTTCATATCGGACTTATTTAACAGCACAATTACTTTTTTACCGGAAAGCATTTCTATAATAGACTGATCTGATTCATCCAATGGTACGGAGGCATCGACTACATATACGACAAGATCCGCTTTTTCGATACATTCCTTTGCTTTTCCGACACCAATCTTTTCTACCACATCATTTGTTTCATGAATTCCCGCAGTATCGATCAAATTCAAAGAAATACCACCAAGCTTCATAGATTCCTGTATGATATCTCTTGTTGTACCGGCAATATCTGTAACGATTGCTTTTTCTTCTCCAAGCATGCGATTGAGCAGAGAAGATTTTCCGGCGTTTGGTTTGCCAACGATAACTGTATCGATTCCCTCTTTTATGAGTTTACCGTTTTCTGCATTTTTGATCAGCTCTTCTATCTCAATTAAAACAGCATCTACAACCTGCATCAATCTTTCCGTATATCCATCCAGGCTGATATGTTCCGGATCATCAATAGCAGATTCTATAAATGCTATTTCATAAATTATTTTCTTTCTTAATTTTACAACTTCATCATAAATCTTTCCCTGTAACTGATTTTCGGAAGCCTTCAGTGCATAATCACTTTTTGCCTCGATCAAATCCATAATAGCTTCTGCTTTCGTCAGATCAATTCTACCATTTAAGAAAGCACGCTTTGTAAATTCACCCGGCTCTGCAATTCTTGCTCCATGGGAAAGAACAGTTTTCAAAATCTTATTTGTTACAAGGACACCACCATGGCAGTTAATTTCCACAACATCTTCCGCAGTATAACTCTTTGGTGCTTTCATGACAGAAACCATGACTTCATCGATCATTTCTTCCTGTTCCTGAATGAAACCATAATGGATCGTATGGGATGCCACGTTGTTCAAAATATGCTTTCCACCCTTTGTCACAAATATTTCATCCACTATCTGAATTGCTTCACTACCGCTTACCCTTATTATGCTGATTCCTGCATTTGAAACCGCAGTCGCGATCGCCGCTATTGTATCTGTCATGTTTGTTTTTCCTTTTATTTATTTTATATACATTATCTTACATGATGTATTTATCTACATGATAATTTATCTACATGATGTCATACGGATTGTTCCGTGCTTCGCACTCTCACAATCATTATTTAACTCATACTATAAAACTTGTAAGTCTTTCATATCTATATTTATATGTTTCATGGTAGACCGTTGAAAAACGTCGGTACTTAGGGCATGTATTTTATGCCCTTATGTACCGCTACGTTTTTTGTCGAGCGAGAGCGCGTCTACCATGGAATATATAAATATAGATATAATACTAGTATTATATCCAAAACAAACAAAGACCACAATACTTGTGGTCCTTGTTATAAAACATCTTATTTGATTATTTCTTTAATGTAACAACAACACGTCTGAAAGGTTCTTCTCCTTCGCTGTGTGTTGTAACATACTTGTCATTCTGCAGTGCTGAATGAATGATCCTTCTTTCGTAAGGATTCATTGGCTCAAGTGATACAGGTCTTTTTGTTCTCTTTACCTTAAATGAAATATTCTTTGCAAGGTTTTCAAGTGTTTCTTTTCTTCTCTGTCTATAGTTTTCTGTATCTACTTTTACTCTGATGTATTCTTCCTGTCCTTTGTTTACAACAAGAGATACCAGATACTGCAGGGAATCAAGTGTCTGCCCTCTCTTACCGATCAGGATACCCATATCATCACCGGCAAGATCAATAGAAAGACTATTATCATCTTCATTATAATCTGCTGTGATCACAACTGTTAATTTCATAGATGCAAATACATCATTTAAGAAATCTTTTGCTTTCTGATCCGGTTTTGCTTCTTCTTCTTTTACTCTGGCATTGATAATAGCAGGTTTTGCATTAAATCCCAGAAAACCGGAAGAACCTTCTTCTACAACTTCATACTCAAGCTTATCACTGGTAACCTCTAACTTCTGACATGCATCAATAATTGCATCGTTAACTGTTTTACCGGAAAATTTTGTATATTCCATCAGACAAACCTCCTATTTATTATTCTGCTCCATATAATCATGCACCATATTCGCTTTTGCAGCGATACTACCCTCTTTTTTCGGAGCAGCCTTTGCTTTTTCAATGATCGCATCTTTTTCCTTCTGGCTGAGACCGGAAGTAGAGTTTAAATACTTTGTATTCATACGTGCTGACTGATTCACAGTAGATTTGGCAACAGTATCTTTACTCTTCCGACGATTTTCTTCTTCTTTTTCCATATTTTTACGGATTACTTCATCAAAGTCGATCTTATCAATATGTCTGTTGATCACAACCTGCTGAATACTACGTATTACCGCACCTGCTACCCAGTAAATACCCATACCGGTTGGAAGTGTGAAACAGAAAACAGCTGACATGATTGGCATCATCATATTCATGGATTTCATACTGGCTGCCATTGCATCTGCCTGCTCATTACCTGTACTTCCGTTATTTGTTGGCTGTGGCATCAATTTTACATTTAAAAACTGTGTAAGTGCTGCTAAAATCGGAATCATCAGAGCACCAACTACAAGCAGATAAGAACCTGACTGGAAAGCATCTTTAATAATATAAGAAGGTGAATTTGCAATATTAAGTCCAAGGAAATTATTAAATCTGCTCAGTGTATCATATGTGTTTTGCACATCTGTTGCCAGAGACGGAAACTCTGTCTTCAGAGACATCCATTCTGCAGAAGAAGCTTTATTCAGAACATCAATAAAGGTATTCTTCATATAATCGCTTCCCGCAACGAAGGAACTGCTTGAAAACTGCTTTGCATACTGACTTGCATTTTTGAAAGTCTGTAAAAATGCAGAAGCACCGTCTGCTGTAACAAGCTTGTCTACCAATGTAGAAAAAACTGCCTTTACATTTGGTACATAAGCCGGAAAATTATAAATAACACGATAAAGAGCCCATAAAATAGGAAGCTGGATCACAAGCTGCAGACAACTTCCAGATGGAGAAACACCGTATTTCTTATAAACGGCTTTTGTTTCCTCATTCATTTTAATCATGGAGTCATTATCTTTTTTATTTTTATACTTGCTCTGGATTGCCTGAAGCTCCGGATTCATTTTAGCAGAAAGCTTTGAGAATTTCTGCTGCTTTACCGTAAGAGGCATCATACATAAATATATAACAAGCGTAAAAATAATAATTGCGAGACCGATACTTGGAATACCGATCTTTTCTAAAACAGTAAAAATTCCATTCATTAAATAACCAAGTAACTGAGATACAGGTCCGATAATGAATGCATTACTTTTGGTTAATAAAATACCTGTCAATATTAACTCCTCCTGAATTACCTAATGGTAACGAAATGATCAGGGTACAGGATCATACCCGCCTTTTGAAAAAGGATTACATCTTATGATCCGCCATAAAGCAAGAGCTCCACCCTTAAGTGCTCCGTATTTTTCAATTGCTTCCATGCCATATTCGGAACAGGAAGGAATATAAGGACACTTTGTGCTTTTCATTGGCGAAATATATTTTCTATAGAATTTAATGATAAAAAGAAATAATTTTTTCATATCAATTTCTAACTTCTCCATCTGCATGTGAAATACCATGGAGTTTTACAAGATGTAAAAAAGCAGATTCCGCTTCCTTATAAGAAACGTCCTTTGCATTTAGTCGTGCAATGACTACTATGCTTAAACCACTATTAAGCATATCTTCATGTAGTCTGTAAATTTCGCGGACAATTCTGCACAGGTGATGTCTGACGACACTATTGCCCACTTTCTTACTTACAGATATTCCAATATAATTTCTATCCTGATTGTTTTCTAATACATACATAATAAAATACTTATTGGCAAATGATCTGCCATTTCGATAGACATATTGAAAATCTCTGTTCTTTTTCAGCGATTCTGAAAATTTCATAAACTTTCCTCATGAGAGAAAAATAGGTCACATAAATGTGACCTAAGCTGATAATCTCTTTCTTCCTTTAGCTCTTCTTGCAGCTAAAACTTTTCTTCCACCTGCAGAACTCATTCTTGCTCTAAAACCATGAACCTTAGATCTCTGTCTCTTCTTTGGCTGAAATGTCATTTTCATCGATATACACCTCCTTTTTAACGATTAGAAAACATCATTAACGATTATATAAGAAAGAAGAAACCTCGTCAAGCCTTATAAATCATAAAAAATTTTTTTTAATTTTTTAACTCTATATCTTGTCTTTTACCTTTCTTTCCACATACTATATCTAGTTTTTCACAAAATAAAAAAATTTTCACTTATTTACATAAATTTATACACAAAATGTGTATGGAATGTGGATAACTCTGTTTTCCCACACAATTATTTTTCATATTTTCCTATTTTATAAGGTTTTGAATGTTGATAACTTCAAAAAAGTTTTCAACATTTTTACACCTAATTTACATAATTAAAATATTTTTTTAAAAATTTATTGGCTTTCCCTCTGATTTGAATTTTTTTCAAGTTTAGTTTAATATAGTAATACATTTAGGTAAGGAGAATCAATCATGAATCAGATCGGTGAAAAATGGGAAGAAATCAAGCAGCATATCAAAACAGAATATGATCTTTCTCCCGTATCATTTAATACATGGATCCAGCCACTGAAATTTCACGACGTAGATCACGATACGGTACAGATCGTCATTCCTTCTGATCAGGCACATGCAGTCAGCTACATTTCTGCTAAATATAAAAATTATTTTCAGGTATCCATCTCTGAAATGTTCAATCATGAATATAACGTTTCCTTCTTATTAGAAAAGGACATTCATAATAAGAAAGAAAATGAAGAAGAAAATTATATTTACAATATCAACAGCTCGAAGGCTAACTTAAACCCTAAATATAATTTCGATACCTTTGTCGTAGGCAGCAACAATAAATTTGCCCATTCCGCAGCACTTGCTGTTGCAGAATCTCCGGGTGAAGTTTATAATCCTCTCTTCCTTTACGGAGGAGCCGGTCTTGGGAAAACACATTTGATGCATTCCATCGGACATTTTGTTTTGGAACACAATTCAGAAAAGAAAGTGCTTTATGTTAATTCCGAGCAGTTTACAAATGAAGTGATTGAATCCATCCGTTCCGGTAATGCAGCTTCCATGACTAACCTGCGTGAAAAATACAGAACGATCGATGTTCTGCTTCTGGATGATGTGCAGTTTATTATAGGAAAGGAAAGTACACAGGAAGAATTTTTCCACACATTCAATGCGCTGCATACAGCAGGCAAACAAATCATTCTTTCCTCTGATAAACCACCAAAAGAAATGGAAACTTTAGATGAAAGATTCCGTTCCCGTTTTGAATGGGGACTCATTGCCGATATCCAGCCACCGGATTACGAAACAAGAATGGCAATCCTCAAGAAGAATATCGAAAATTATGATCAGGATATTGATGAAGAAATATTGAAATATATTGCAACTAATATTAAGTCAAATATCAGAGAACTGGAAGGCGCTCTTCGTAAAGTAATCGCTTCTTCCAGACTGAATAATACAGAATTATCTCTTTCTCTGGCAGAAGATGCCCTGAAGGATATCATTTATCCGGAAGCACCAAAGGAAATTACACCTGAACTGATCATGAATATCGTTGCGGAACATTTTAATATTTCTGCTTCCGATATTGCTTCTTCCAAAAGAAATTCGGAAATTGTCATGCCAAGACAGATTTATATGTATCTTTGCAGAGAACTTATCGATATTCCTTATAAATCTATCGGTAAAACAATCGGTAATAAAGATCATACTACGGTTATGCACGGTGTTGATAAAATAAAAAAAGAAATGGAAGGCAGTGAAGATCTTCGTAATAAAATAGATATCATTAAAAAGAAAATCAATCCTTCTTAATTCACATTTTTATGTGGATAACGTGGGTAAATAAAGCTATATATAGTTGAAATGAAGTTGATAAGATGTGATTAATTTATATTTTTCTTTTCTTTCACTGAATATCATCATATAAAAGAAAAGAAAAGTGTTGATAAATTACCTTTTATCCCCTTAAAATTTAAAACAATATACAAACTTATCCATTCCATTTTTTCCTATAAAATAGTATAATAGAAAGGGTTATCAACAAATCCACATCTATTAATATTAATATTATGAAATAATCTTATATTAAATATTATATGCAAATTTTTACTTTTTCCACTTTTTGTTTTGAAGGAGTTTAAAGAACATGAAGATTATATGTAAAAAATCTAATTTATTAAACGGAGTACAGATCGTATCAAAGGCTGTATCTAATAAAACTACTATGCCTATTCTGGAATGTATATTAGTTGATGCAACAAAAGGTATCATTAAGCTGACTGCAAATGATATGGATCTTGGCATTGAAACAATCATTGAAGGTGATATAGCAGAAGGTGGTATTATTGCTATTGAAGCAAAGTTGTTTTTGGAAATGATACGTAAACTTCCTGATAATGATGTTATTATAGAAACAGATGATAATATGAATACTTTCATCTCTTGTGAAAAAGCTCATTTCAATATTGTAGGTAAATCAGGAGAAGATTTTTCCTATCTGCCGGTGATAGAAAGAGAAAATCCTGTGATCATTTCACAGTTTACTTTAAAAGAGATCATCAGACAGACTATTTTCTCTATTGCAGATAATGACACGAATAAGCTGATGACAGGAGAACTATTTGAAATCAAGGAGGATGTAATGAAGGTTGTATCTCTGGACGGACATCGTATTTCCATCCGTAATACATTCCTGAAAAATGCTTATGATTATAAAAAGGTGATCGTTCCTGGTAAGACTTTAAATGAAATCAGTAAAATCTTGTCAGGAGATGCGGATAAAGATGTCAGCATCTATTTTACAGATAAGCATATTATATTTGAATTTGATCAGACAATTGTTGTTTCCAGATTGATCGAGGGAGAGTATTTCAAAGTAGATCAGATGATTTCCTCTGATTATGAAACAAAAGTAAAGATCAATAAGAAAGAGCTTTTAAACTGTATTGACAGAGCAACACTTATGGTAAAAGAAGGAGACAAGAAGCCGATCATTATTGATATCAATGATGATAGTATGGAGCTTCGTATCAATTCTACAATCGGAAGTATGAATGAAAAAATAGATATCAGAAAAGAAGGAAAGGATCTGATGATAGGATTCAATCCTAAATTTATGATTGATGCATTAAAGGTAATTGATGATGAAGAAATTGAAATGTTCATGGTAAATCCGAAAGCACCGTGTTTCATCAAGGATGAAAAGGATACATATCTGTATCTGATCCTTCCTGTTAATTTTAATGTCATCAAATGATAGATTCAATAAAAAGAGAGAGATTCATAGATGGAAGAATTAAAAATAAAAGATGAATTTATAAAGCTTGGGCAGGCTTTAAAGCTTTCCGGGATTGCTGCCTCCGGTATTGATGCCAAGATCATGATACAGGAAGGAGAAGTGAAATATAATGGAAAGATTGAGCTGCAGAGAGGGAAGAAGGTATATCCGGGAGATACCTTTGAAGCAGCGGGAAAGCAATTTGTAGTAGTAAAGTAGGTTAAACTGTGATCATAAAATCTATTAAGCTTGAAAATTTCAGAAATTATGAAAGTCTGGAGCTTTCTTTTGAGAAAGGAACCAATATTCTGTATGGTGATAATGCACAGGGAAAAACCAATGTATTAGAGGCTGTTTACCTTTCAGCCACTACAAAATCTCACAAAGGAAGTAAAGATAAAGAGATGATAAGATTCGGGCAGGAGGAAGCACATATCCGCACGAATCTGGATAAAGAGGGAATGGAATACAGAGTTGATATGCATCTGAAAAAAAGCAAATCAAAAGGGATTGCAGTCAACGGACAGCATTTAAAGAAAGCAGCACAGCTGCTTGGTCTTTTAAATGTGGTATTTTTCTCGCCGGAGGATCTTTCCATTATAAAGAACGGTCCTTCAGAGAGAAGAAGATTTGTTGATATGGAACTCTGTCAGATTGATAAATATTATCTTTATAATCTCAACCAGTATAATAAAATAGTGAATCAGAGAAATAAGCTGCTGAAGGATTTTTATCATAATACGGATATTTCCGAAACACTTCATGTGTGGGATATGCAGCTTGTTACATATGGAAAACAGATCATTGAAAGAAGAAAAGAATTTGTAGATCAGCTCAATGAGATCATTTATGGAATACATAAAAATCTTTCCGGTGATCGGGAAGAGCTCGTGATCGTTTATGAGCCGGATACGGAAGCAGAAAATTTAGAAAATGCTCTGCGTATTTCCCGTGAGAAGGATATCAAGTATAAAATGACATCCGTTGGACCGCACAGAGATGATTTCAGCTTTGTGGTAAACGGTGTAGATATCAGAAAGTACGGTTCGCAGGGACAGCAGAGAACAGCGGCTTTATCTTTGAAGCTTTCGGAAATAGAGCTGGTGAAAAAAGTGACCGGTGATAATCCGGTACTTCTGTTAGACGATGTGTTGTCTGAACTTGACAGCAACAGACAGAACTATCTGTTAAATAATATAGGAAATATCCAGACGATCATTACCTGTACGGGTCTGGATGAATTTATCAATAACAGATTTTCCATTGATAAAATATTTAAGGTAACAAATGGCAGGATAGAATCAGAGAATTAGTGTTATAGGAGGCAGAGCATGAGTGAAAATTACGGAGCAGATAATATTCAGATATTAGAAGGACTTGAGGCTGTCCGTAAAAGACCGGGAATGTACATCGGAAGTACTTCTTCGAGAGGTTTACATCATCTTGTATATGAAATAGTAGACAATTCCGTTGATGAAGCGCTTGCCGGTTATTGTACGGAAATCCGTGTTTTTATAAATGAAGATAATTCTATTACCGTTATAGATAACGGTCGAGGTATTCCTGTCGGTATCAATCATAAAGCAGGTATTCCTGCAGTTGAAGTTGTATTTACGATTTTACATGCAGGCGGAAAATTCGGCGGTGGCGGATACAAGGTATCCGGTGGTCTGCACGGCGTTGGTGCTTCTGTTGTCAATGCGCTTTCCAACTGGCTGGAAGTACAGATTTACAATGAAGGTAAGATTTACCAGCAGCGGTATGAAAAGGGACATGTATGTTATCCGCTGAAGGTAGTTGGAGAATGTGATAAAGAGAAGACCGGTACAAAGGTTACATTCTTACCGGATGATACTATTTTTGAAGATACAGTTTACGATCATGATATTTTAAAGCAGAGACTGCGGGAAATGGCATTTCTGACTAAGAATCTGAAGATCGTTCTGACTGATAAAAGAGAAGAAAATTATGAAAAAGTGTTCCACTATGAAGGTGGTATCAAGGAATTTGTCAAATACTTAAATTCCAGCAAAACACCGCTTTATGAGGATATACTTTACTTTGAAGGAAAAAAAGACGGTGTTTATGTGGAAGTTGCGATGCAACATAATGATTCCTATAATGAATCAGCCTTCAGCTTTGTAAATAACATCAATACACCGGAAGGTGGTACACATCTTGCAGGCTATCGAAATGCCCTGACAAAAACATTCAATGATTATGCCAGAAACAATAAGCTGTTAAAAGAAAGTGAAGCAAATCTTTCCGGTGAAGATATCAGAGAAGGTCTGACTGCTATTGTTTCTATCAAGATTGAAGATCCGCAGTTTGAAGGACAGACGAAACAAAAGCTTGGTAACTCCGAAGCAAGAGGAGCTGTGGATTCCGTAGTCAGCGAGCAGCTTACTTATTATCTTGAGCAGAATCCTGCAGTTGCAAAGATCATCTGTGAAAAATCCATCATGGCGCAGCGTGCCAGAGACGCAGCCAGAAAAGCAAGAGATCTGACAAGAAGAAAAACGGCTTTGGGAGATACAGCACTTCCGGGTAAACTTGCAGACTGTTCTGATAAGGATCCTAAAAACTGTGAAATTTATATCGTAGAGGGAGATTCCGCCGGCGGATCCGCAAAGACAGCCAGAGACCGTGCAACACAGGCTATTCTTCCACTTCGTGGTAAGATTTTAAATGTAGAAAAGGCAAGACTTGACCGTATTTACGGAAATGCGGAGATCAAAGCAATGATCACTGCATTTGGTACCGGTATTCATGAAGATTTTGATATTTCCAAGCTTCGTTATCATAAGATCATCATTATGACTGATGCTGATGTGGACGGTGCACATATTGCGACATTGATGCTCACATTTATTTATCGTTTTATGCCTGAGCTGATCAAGCAGGGATATGTGTATCTGGCACAGCCACCGCTGTACAAGCTGGAGAAGAATAAAAAGATATGGTATGCCTACAGTGATGAAGAACTTGACAAGATTTTAAATGAAGTAGGACGTGACCAGAATAACAGGATCCAGCGTTACAAAGGTCTTGGTGAAATGGATGCAGAGCAGCTTTGGGAAACAACCATGGATCCGGAAAGACGTGTATTATTAAAGGTTGTGATCGATGATGAAGCAGAAGCTGAGCTTGATCTTACTTTTACAACACTGATGGGTGATAAAGTAGAGCCAAGACGTGAGTTTATTGAAGAAAATGCCAAATTTGTAAAGAATCTGGATATTTAGTTTAGGAGGAAAGTCATGGATGAAATGATGGATCAGAATATATTTGATAAGGTCAAGCATGTTGACCTGAAAAAGACAATGGAAACCTCCTATATCGATTATGCGATGAGTGTTATTGCATCGAGAGCGCTTCCGGATGTCAGAGATGGTTTAAAGCCGGTACAAAGGCGTGTTCTTTATTCTATGATCGAGCTGAATAACGGACCGGATAAGCCACATCGTAAAAGTGCACGTATCGTCGGTGATACAATGGGTAAATATCATCCACACGGTGACAGCTCTATTTACGGAGCACTTGTCAACATGGCACAGGAATGGTCAACACGTTATCCACTGGTAGACGGTCACGGTAACTTCGGTTCTGTGGATGGAGACGGTGCAGCAGCCATGCGTTACACAGAAGCAAGACTTTCCAAGATTTCCATGGAGCTTCTTGCGGATATTAACAAAGATACGGTTGATTTTGTTCCAAACTTTGATGAAACAGAAAAAGAGCCTTCCGTATTGCCAAGCCGTTATCCGAATCTGCTTGTAAACGGTACAACAGGTATTGCAGTTGGTATGGCAACCAATATTCCGCCACACAACTTAAGAGAAGTGGTAGATGGTGTTATAAAGATCATTGATAACAAGGTTGATGAAGACAGAGATACCGATATTGAAGAAATACTGCCTATCATCAAAGCACCGGATTTTCCGACCGGTGCAGTGATCCTTGGCACAAAGGGCTGCGAGGAAGCATATCGGACAGGCCGCGGTAAGATCAGAGTCAGAGCTGTCAGCAATATTGAGACAATGCCAAACGGAAAAAACAGGATCGTAGTCACTGAGCTTCCGTATATGGTAAATAAAGCTAATCTGATCATAAAGATTGCAGAGCTTGTAAAGTTGAAAAAAATAGACGGTATCACAGATCTTCGTGATGAATCAAGCAGGGAAGGTACGAGAGTTGTCATTGAGCTCAGAAAAGATGTTAATCCGAATATTATACTGAACCAGCTTTATAAACATACACAGCTTCAGGATACATTTGGTGTGATCATGCTAGCTCTTGTGGATAATCAGCCGAAAGTACTGAATCTTCTGGATATGCTCAAGTATTACTTAAAGCATCAGGAAGAAGTTGTAACAAGAAGAACAAAATATGATCTGAATAAAGCAGAAGAAAGAGATCATATTTTACAGGGTTTACTGATTGCACTGGATAATATCGATGAAGTAATAAAGATCATCAGAGGCAGTGCAAATACACAGGTTGCAAAAGAAAATTTAATAAACCGCTTCGGTCTTTCCGATGCACAGGCACAGGCGATTGTCGATATGAGACTTCGTGCCCTGACAGGTCTGGAAAGAGAGAAGTTAGAGGCAGAACATGCAGAACTGGTAAAAAGGATTGCAGAGCTTAAAGCTATTTTGGGTGATGAAAAGCTTCTGTTAGGTGTTATCAAGACAGAAATCAAAACGATTGCCGATAAATACGGTGACGACAGAAGATCCAAAATAGGATTTGATGAATTCGATATCAGTATGGAAGATATGATACCGAGAGAAAATACAGTCATTGCCATGACATCCCTTGGCTATATCAAGCGTATGACAGTTGATAATTTCCGTGCACAGAACAGAGGCGGTAAGGGAATCAAGGGAATGCAGACAATCGAAGATGATTATATCGAAGATCTTTTGATGATGCATACGCATTACTATATTATGTTCTTTACAAATTTCGGACGTGTTTATCGTATGAAGGGATATGAGATTCCGGAAGCAGGTAGAACTGCAAGAGGTACAGCAATTATCAATCTGCTGCAGCTTAACCCGGGAGAAAAGGTAAATGCAGTCATTCCGATTCCGGATGACCATGAGCTTACCGGCAAAAATCTCTTTATGGTAACGAAAAACGGTATTGTAAAGAAAACACCGATCGATGAATTTGACCATATCCGTAAAAACGGTCTTGCTGCGATCAATTTAAGAGATGATGACGAACTGATCGAAGTGAAACTGACTGATAAAGATACAGAAATATTCCTGGTAACAAAAAATGGTATGTGTATCCGTTTTAAGGAAACAGATGTCAGAGCAACGGGAAGAACTTCCATGGGTGTAATCGGTATGAATCTGACAGATCAGGATGAGATTATTGGTATGCAGCTTGATCATCAGGGAGACAGTCTTCTGATCGTATCCGAAAAAGGTATGGGCAAGAGAACATATCTGGATGAGTTTACCGTACAGAAACGTGGCGGTAAAGGTGTAAAATGCTATAAGATCACAGATAAGACAGGATATGTAGTCGGTGTGAAAGCAGTCAATGATGATCATGAAATCATGATGATCACAACAGAAGGTATCATTATCCAGCTTCGTATGGAAGATGTATCAACACTTGGACGTATCACATCCGGTGTTAAGATGATCAATCTGGATGAAAATGTAAAAGTTGCTAAAATTGCGAAAGTACGCGAAAAAGTTTCTGATGGAGATCATGAGATAGAAAATATAGAAGATATGGAAAATGCTGATGAAATTATTAATGCAGAGAAAGAAAACTTTCCAGAGGATGAAGAATAATGGAAGCATATGATGTATTTAAGGATCTTGCGATTATCATAATTTTTGCAAAGTTTTTTGGTATTTTAGCACGAAAATGTAAAGCGCCACAGGTTGTAGGTGAAATCGTGGCAGGTCTGCTGATCGGACCGAGTGTACTCGGTCTGGTAGATCAGACGGATTTTATAATACAGATGGCGGAGATCGGTGTTGTACTTCTGATGTTCAGCGCCGGACTCGGTACAGATCTGAAGGAGCTTTTAAAAACAGGACCTGTTGCTTTTCTGATCGCCTGCTGCGGTGTATTTGTTCCACTTGTACTTGGAGCAGTCTTTTATATCTGCTATTACGGTGCACAGCCATGGGGCAGTGAAGGCTTTTACAAGGCAGTCTTTATCGGTACGATCATGACTGCAACGAGTGTCAGCATTACAGTTTCTTCCCTGAAGGAAATGGGAAAGCTGAAAACAAAGGTTGGTACAACGATTTTAAGTGCAGCTATCATTGATGATGTCATTGGTATCATGGTTCTGACATTTGTTATCGGATTTAAAGATCCTGAGACGGAGCCATCTAAAGTAGTGATCAGTACAGTATTATTCTTTGTATTTGCGATCGTTGTCGGATTTATCAGCTATAAGGTATTTAAAATCGTGGATAAAAGATATCCACATACAAGAAGAATTCCGATCGCCGGACTTGCTTATTGTTTCGCATTTGCTTATATAGCAGAGCATTTCTTTGGCATAGCGGATATTACAGGTGCTTATTTTGCCGGTATTATTCTTTGCAGTATCAATGATTCCGATTATATAGCGGAAAAAATGGATATTAACTCCTATATGTTATTTGGTCCTGTTTTCTTTGCTTCCATCGGATTGAAAACAGATATTGATGATATGAATCTTCCGATTCTTCTGTTTTCTATCGGATTTGTTATTGTAGCATTGGTTGCTAAGATTATCGGATGTGGTCTGATGGCAAAAATCTGCAAATTCAGTTTTGGAGATTCTATAAAGATTGGTGTTGGTATGATGACGAGAGGTGAAGTAGCTCTGATCGTAGCACAGAAGGGACTTTCTGTCGGACTGGTAGAGCCGGTTTATTTTACATCCGTTATCTTGCTGATCATTGTTTCTTCAATCGCAACGCCGATTTTGCTGAAGGTGCTGTTTTCAAAAGAGCAGAAGGCAGCTTGTGAGAGTGTATAGCACGGAACAATCCGCAGGCATTAAAGTCGGGAACTTTTAAATCTTACATCATAAAAAAAAATCACTGTAATCATCTTTATTTGATTGATTACAGTGATTTTTTATTATCTTGATTTTACATAGTAAACATCTAAACTCTTGCTATTTGAAGAACTGTTGTATTTCTTTTTACCGAATTTTACTTTATTTGCTTTGATATAATAGAAGTTATTTTTAGCTTTCGGATTGTATTTCACATTTGCATTTGTGCCTTTTACATTCTTGGCAACGACTTTCCATTTACCCTTTAAAGAAGTTTTCCAGTAAACTGTATAGGATGTTGCACCGGTAACTTTAGTCCAGTTTAATTTTCCGGATGTTGCGTATCTGTTTGCTCTGACGATCTTTTTCGGAACTGCGCCCGGAATATATTTCTTTGTGGATGACCATGCACTGTATTTTTTCTGACCGTTGATCTCAACGTAAGCTCTCATTCTGTACTGGAATGGCTGTGTAAATAGTTTTTTGTTATAAATACCCTTATAAGATGCATAGATGCTTACATTTTCTTTTGCAATTTTTTTATTCTTTGCATTTTTAATTTCCAATTCGTAACCATCTGTATTGTCTGTCGTAGAAGTAGCATTCCATGTGAAGTAGGTTGTATAACTGCTACGCTGTTTGATGGATACACTATTCGGAGCAGTCGGAATTGTTTTGCAATTTTTGGAATTATAGTTGGATGAAGTAGTTGCATAATAATCCGTTCCTGCAGTTTTACGAAGCGGCTGTACAAATATATAGAACGAAACATTTGGCTGTGTCTGTAAAGTAACAGAGCAATTTGTTGTTGTTCCGTAAGCCTGTGCAGTGCTTGTGCTGGAAGAGTTACCAAGATAGATCAGGTAGTGTGTAGCACCTGTAACAGGAGCCCAGGAAACTGTAACCGAATTATTTGTGGCATTTGTCTGTGTGACAGTGGAAATATTATCCGGTGCTGTGTTAAATTCAATAGCATTTGACCATGCAGCAGGTGTATAGGTTTTATAGTTGGCATACTGCTGATAAGTATCTACAGAACAGATCTGTGCGTAATAAGTAGTACCTAGTGTAAGACCGTAAATACAAATCTCGTTTTTGGTAGTTCTTTCGTAGTTAAATGTCGTTGCATTTGGTGTAGCAGCATATCGGATAATATATCCGTATGCGCCGCTCTGGGCAGTCCATCCCAGTTCTACTGATCTTGTAGATGCGCTGGTCTGTTTCAGATCAGTCGGTGGCTGGGCTGCTTTTACATTTGCAGGCTCTAAGAAAACCGTGATCAGAAGAGCCATTGCAGCAATGAGCCACAATTTGTGTAATTTTTTACTTGTTTCTTTCATGAAATCCTCCCTCTTAAATAATGGATCAAAAATAAGCAATAACTTTTATTTTTGAAAATAATAGTGATACTTTAAATGTACCTAAAGTAGCGCATAACGTCAATATAGGACATGATAAAATATAAAAGGGGGTTATTGTACAGAATATACAAATTGCATAAAGAAGAATAAAAAATAAGCACCGTCCCCATGGCTCAAGTCCACAAAAACAGTGCTTTTCATGCGCGATCAGGGGCTCGAACCCTGGACACCCTGATTAAGAGTCAGGTGCTCTACCAACTGAGCTAATCGCGCTTATTGCAAATGTCTTATTTACAACGCAAGAATGATTATAGTATAATAAACCTTAGTTTGCAAGCTTTTTTTAAAAAAAAATTCAAAAAAATTTAAAATAAGTGAAAAAGAAAGAAAAACAAGAGGAAATTTGAAATGATCATTGATTCACATGCACATTATGATGATGAAGCGTTTGAAGAAGACAGAGATAATTTATTACAGTCCATGCAGAGTAATGGAATTGAAAAGATCATCAACGTTGGTGCCAATATAAAAGGAAGCAGGGCTTCTATAGCATTGTCCGAGCAGTATCCTTTTATTTATGCGGCAGTTGGTGTCCATCCGAGTGATACGGAAGAATTGAATGAAGAAAAGATGGCATGGCTGAAAGAGGTGTCCAAAAAAGAAAAGGTAGTGGCGATCGGAGAAATCGGACTGGATTATTACTGGCCGGAGCCTGACAGAGAAATACAGAAAAAATGGTTTATCAGACAAATGGAGCTGGCACAGGAAGTTAATTTGCCTGTTATTATCCATTCCAGAGATGCAGCACAGGATACGATCGAAATTTTAAAGCAGTTTCCGGCAAATGGTGTGATCCATTGTTATTCTTATACGAAGGAATCCGCAAAGGAATTTTTGAAAATGGGATACTATTTCGGTATCGGAGGGGTGCTTACCTTTAAGAATGCCAAAAAGCTGAAAGAAGCGGTAATGGAAATTCCGATGGATAGGATCTTATTGGAAACAGACAGTCCATATCTTGCACCGGAACCAAACCGCGGAAAAAGAAATTCTTCCCTGAATATTCCTTATGTGGTAAAGGAGCTGGCACAGCTGAAAGGAATAACCGAAGAAGAAGTGATAAATATTACAACAGAAAATACAAAGAGATTATTTCATCTGGTATAATGAAAGCATGAAATAAAATATTTCATGTGGCATTATCTTATAAAATGAAAATTGAAAAAGGAAAAAGAAAATGGCTAACTTAGGAAATCCATCGGGAACGATAGAAATATTACAAAAATATAATTTTAATTTTCAGAAAAAATTCGGGCAGAATTTTCTGATTGATCCGAGAGTGCTCGATAAGATCATAGATGCGGCAGAGATCACAGAAGACGATATGGTGCTGGAAATCGGACCGGGCATCGGTACGATGACACAGTATTTGGCAGAGCATGCAAGAGAAGTAGTTGCGGTGGAGATTGATAAAAATCTGATTCCTATTCTGGAAGATACGTTGTCTGCCTATGAGAATGTTACGGTGATCAATGAAGATATCTTAAAAGTGGATATCAGAAAACTGGCAGATGAAAAGAATCATGGAAATCCGATCAAAGTGGTGGCAAATCTGCCTTATTATATTACAACACCAATTATTATGGGACTGTTTGAAAATCATGTACCGCTGAAAAGCATTACGATCATGGTACAGAAAGAGGTGGCAGACAGAATGCAGACAGGTCCGGGTTCAAAAGACTATGGTGCATTATCGCTTGCTGTGCAATATTATGCAAAGCCGGAAATCGTTGCAAATGTTCCGCCAAACTGCTTTATCCCAAGACCGAATGTGGGAAGCGCGGTGATCAGACTGACGAGATATGAAGAAGCACCTGTTTTTGCAGAGGATGAACATCATATGTTTTCTCTGATCCGGGCAAGCTTTAACCAGAGAAGGAAAACACTCGTAAACGGTCTGACAAACGGTGGTGTGGCACAGAAGGAGCAGGTTCTTTGGGCACTTTCCGAGATGAACCTGCCTGCTACGATCAGGGGAGAAGCACTGACACTTTCCCAGTTTGCGACACTTTCCAATTTATTGATTTCCATGGCAAAAGAACAACAGAAAATTCACAGTTAAAACATGGTTATTATTTTGACACAGGTATATGACTATGTTAAACTAAAACGGAATATGAATGTTAAAAAAACAGTTCTTATCATTAAATTGAGGTGAAAGAAATTGGATAAATACGAATATCGGATCAGGGCAGAGGAGATCAATGCGCTGATCGAGCAGAAGGACTACATACAGGCAGTAAAAATAGCAGACACGATCGACTGGAGAAGGGTCAGAAGCGTTGTAATGCTCTGCAAGGTAAGTGAGCTTTATAAGATCAACAGACGATACGAAGAAAGTAAAGAAGTTTTATTATTAGCTTATGATCTGCAGCCGGGATCACGTAAGATCGTGTATTCGCTTTGTGAACTTTCGATCAAGCTGGAAGAAACGGTACAGGCTGTTGAATACTATAAAGAATTTATCCAGATTGCGCCGAGAGATACAGGACGTTTTATTTTACAGTATAGGTTATATGAAGCACAAGATGTCAGTCTGGAAGAACGCATCGCTGTACTTGAGGAATATAAGAAAAGAGATTATCGGGAAAAATGGGCATATGAGCTGGCTTATCTGTATCACAGGATCGGACTTGCCACAAGATGTGTGGAAGAATGTGATGAACTGGTTTTATGGTTTGGAGAAGGCAAGTATGTCATAAAAGCGTTAGAACTTAAAATGCTGCACGCACCTCTGACGCCGGAGCAGCAGGAAAAATACAATGCAAGATTTGCAGTACCGGAACCGGAAGAGAAAGTGCAGGAAGAGCAGGAGCCTTCTATGCCGATCGAGATCAAATCTGTAGAAGCTGCAGGTGTGATCACAGCGGAAATTCCAACAAAAGAAGTAGAAGCGGAAATAGAGGCTGAAGATCTGTATCCACAGGAAGAAGCAGAAACTGAGAAAGAGGCTGCTGAGGAAGAGCCTGAAGAACCAGAAATATCTGCTGAAAGTGAAGACATGGAATCTGTAGATTCTGCAGAGACAGAAGCAGACGAAGATGCTGACATGAAGATTGTAAGTCCTGATATTGATGATATTCAGGTAAAGACGATCGATGTCGGTGATGAATACAGCACGATCAATCTGCAGGAGGCACTTGCAAAGAACATAGCGGAAATGCTGGCAGAAGAAGATATGGAAGCATCCGATGCAACAAAGGCACTTCCGGTGGATTCTATTTTTCAGGCAACAACACAGAAAATAGAAGATATGCCTGCTTTCAGGGAAGAAGAGAAGAAGGAAGAGCAGGAAGCAGAGCCGGCGCCTGAATCTGTGGAAGAAGAAGCTACAGGAATAGAAAACACTGAGCAGGATAACGAGTCTGCAGAAGTAGCAGAGATTTCCTCAGAGGAGAAAGAAACAGTAGAGGAACCGGAAGAGGAAGTTTCAGAGACTGAAGTATCAGAAGAAATTCCTGAGACGGAAGAACTGGAAGAAATCGAGGAAGCAGAACCGGTAGAGGAGTCAGCAGAAGAACCGGAAACTGCAGCAGAACAAGAGCCGGAGCAGGAATCCATCGAAAAGAAAACTACAGAGGGTATCACAGAAGTAGAAGATACTGAACCTGTAGAAATAACAGAGATTTCCACGGAAGAGGAATCTGTAGAAACCGAAGAAGTAGAAGAAATCCCGGGAAAAGAAGAACCGGAAGATATCAAACCACTTCTGTTTGGCGGGGACAAACCGTTACCGGAAGCACTGATCCAGGCAGTTCAGACTGTTGCAATGGAAGCAGCAAAGGAAGCGGCCAAAGAGGCTGCAAAGCAGGCAGCACAGGAAGTGGCACATGAAGCAGTAGAAGCCATTAAGGAAATGACGCCTGCTAAAGAGGTTGCGGAAGAAGAAACAGAAGCAGAAACGATTAAAGAAGAAGAAACGCTTGTAAAAGAGCCGGAACCGATGGTGGAAAAACAGATCACCGGTCAGCTCAGCTTTGCAGATATCATGGCAGAATGGGAAGAAACCAAAAAAGCCAATGAAGAAAAGCATTTACAGGAAATGAAGCAGCGTGTTTTGGAGCAGACAGGTCCTCTGTTATCGGATTTTGATGCAGCAGCAAGAGCCAGTGTCCAGTCAGATCTGGATATGATCAATCCGGTTCTTGATGTATTCTCCGATACGGATGATCTTGCTACGGAAGTAGAAGATGCATTAAAGGAAGAAACAGCAGAAGAAAAGACCGAGACAGAAGAACCGGTTGAAGCAGAAGAGACGGCAGCAGAGGATGTTGATCTGCCTGAAGAAGAATCTGTAGAAGATATTGTTGCTTCCGTAGAACAGACAGATTATGTGGCTGAACCGGAACAGGAAGAATCTGTGGAAAAAAATGATATAGAATCCGGAACAGAAACAGATCCTGTGTCAGATGAAGAGACAGAGGAAACAGAAGAAGAATTACAGGATCGTCCGAATAAATTTAATACAGCAGAGATCAACGGTCTGGAAGCCAAGCTGATGACAGCACTTGAAAACCAGCATTATGATACAAGCAGTATGCAAATGCAGGCTCTGGAAGAGGAGATGGAACAATCCGAAAAAGATTCCAGACCGGAGGATTATATTTCATTATCCGAGATCGAAAAGCAACAGGAAGCTGTTCTGGCAGAAAAACAGGAAGAAAAGCCGGACAGTCCGAAAAAGCGTACGCTGACGAAAGCAGAAAAGGAAATGTTTGGTGCGATCGCGCAGACAAAAGAGCTGCAGGAACAGATCGCACATGCACTGGATACTATTTCACTCGTTCCGTTTACCGGTAATGTGATCATTACAGGAGATAAAGGAACAGGCGCTCTGACGATCGCGCAGAATATTGCACTGGATATGCGGTCAAATGATTCTTTCACAGGAAATACAGAAACTCTGACAGCAGAGGAACTGGATCAGAAGGATATTACGACATTATTTGAAAAAACAGCAAATGGTGCGATCATTATCGACCATGCAGGGGATATCAAGCAGTCTGTATGCCAGAGTATGTTAAAAGCCTGTGATGAAATGCAGGGGAAAGGCATTCTGCTTATCCTGACAGATACAAAGCAGGATATGGACAGACTGATCCGTATGAACCCGAAGGTGCAGGATTACTTTAATGTCAAGATAGACATTCATGTTCTGGATAATGACGGACTTGTAAACTTTGGACGGGAATATGCAAGAGAGCAGGAATATTCCATTGATGATATGGGTGTTCTCGCGCTTTATAACCGGATCGAGGAAAGACAGACAAACGAGCATGCGGTTACAGTAGAGGAAGTAAAAGAGATCATTAACGAAGCAATCAAACATGCGGACAAAAAGAACATCTCCCATTTTATGGATGTTGTTTTTGCAAAGCGGTATGATAAAGAAGATATGATCGTATTAAGAGAGAAGGATTTTATCAAAAAATAGAAAAGGGGTTAAGGTATGACAGAAAGCAAAAAACAGGATTGTCCGGTTATGATCACCGAGGCAGATGCTTATCTTTTTGCGCAGGGTACACATTATGAAATCTATGAGAAAATGGGTGCACATGAGGCAGAAATAGATGGACAGAAGGGAGTTTACTTTGCAGTATGGGCACCAAATGCCAAGTATGTGAATGTGATCGGTTCTTTTAATAACTGGGATATCTTTCAGGATAATATGGATCGTATTTCAGAGGGAGGTATTTTTGCATTATTTATTCCGGGCGCAAAGATTGGGGATATGTATAAATATGTGATCACGACGAGTGATGACAGAAAATTGTATAAAGCAGATCCTTACGGTAATTATGCACAGCTCAGACCGGATAATGCATCTATCGTAACAGATCTTTCCGGTTTCAAATGGACAGATTCCGTATGGCAGACAGAAAAGCAGACAAAAGATATTTTAAAGCAGCCTATGGCAATTTATGAATGTCATATCGGTTCCTGGATGAAGCATCCGGTCAGTGATCCGGAGAAGGAAACAGGATTTTATAATTACCGCGAATTTGCAGATCGTTTTGTAGAATACTGCAAGGATATGAAATATACACATGTAGAGCTGATGGGAATTTCAGAGCATCCGTTTGACGGTTCTTGGGGCTATCAGGTAACAGGCTATTATGCACCGACTTCCCGTTACGGAACGCCGGAAGATTTCATGTATCTGGTCAATACCTTACATAAGCATCATATCGGTGTTATTCTGGACTGGGTTCCGGCGCATTTTCCAAAGGATGAATTCGGTCTGGCAAATTTTGACGGAACATGTCTGTATGAGCATCCGGATGCCAGAAGAGGAGAACATCCCGACTGGGGAACAAAGATCTTCAATTATGGTAAACATGAGGTCAGCAACTTCCTGATCGCCAATGCCATGTTCTGGGTCAATAAATTTCATATTGACGGGCTCAGAGTAGATGCGGTAGCTTCCATGTTATATTTGGATTACGGCAGAGAAAACGGACAATGGCTGCCAAATGAATTCGGTAATAATAAAAATCTGGATGCGATCGAATTTTTCCGTCATCTGAATTCCATGATGAAGAAAAAATATCCGGGCACAATGATGATCGCAGAGGAATCCACTGCATGGCCGCTTGTAACAGGCGATCCAAAGGAAGGTGGACTTGGCTTTACCTTCAAATGGAATATGGGCTGGATGCATGATTTCTGTTCTTATATGAGCCTCGATCCGATCTTCAGAAAAGATAATCATTATAAACTGACATTTGCCATGAGCTATAACGAAAGCGAAAATTATATTCTGCCGCTTTCCCATGATGAGGTTGTGCACCTGAAATGCTCTATGCTCAATAAAATGCCGGGCTTTTATAAAGATAAATTCGCAAATCTGCGAGTAGGATATACTTATATGTTCACACATTGCGGTAAGAAGCTTCTGTTTATGGGACAGGATTTCGGACAGGACTGCGAATGGTCGGAAGAAAGAGAGCTGGAGTGGCATTATCTCGAAGATAAAGAGCACAGCTCCATGAAATATTATACGCAGAAGCTGCTGGAGATCTACAACAAATACCCATGTCTGTCTGAAAATGACAATAACTGGAAGAGCTTTGAATGGATCAATGCGGATGATAAGGACAGAAGCATTTACAGCTATATGAGAAAATCGGAAAATGGCAGAAATAATATACTGGTCGTTTTGAATATGACACCAATGGAACGGAAAGACTATCAGCTCGGTGTTGATAAAAAGAAAAAGTATAAACTGCTTTTAAACAGCGATGATGTGGATTTTGGTGGAAACGGTGGTACAATTCCGAAAGAAATCACTGCAAAAGCAGTGAAATGTGATAACAAACCATATTCCCTGACATTTGATCTGCCGGCTTATGGTGCTGCATTGTTCTTGTTTTAAACAGCATTCTCTTTAGAAAAAAGAAAAAGAATCCGAAATAAAAGGTAAGCACATTGTGCTTACCTTTTTTGTAGTGAGGAAGGAAATCAAGCACAAGCGAAGCTTGTATTTGATTTCATCTGAACGTATAACGAGAAAATCGTAAAGTGCGAAGCACGACTGACGGCAAGACCGGCAGGATTTTTGAGTTATGGCGACAAGGAAAGAAACCCAGAAAAGAGGATCCTATGAGAATCAACTTTACGAATATACAGGTCAATCAGGAAAAAGAAATATCAAAAGCACAGACAGCAGAAAAGAAAGAGATAAGAGCTGCTGCTGTATTTGCAGAAAATCCGTTTTCAGCTACGCAGACAAAACAGGGTATTTACGATAAACAGGGAAAAACGATGGAGGATATCCAGGCAGAAACTTCTTATGTGGATACTGCCTCTTTAAAAGATTATATGACAGTCATGGCAAATACCATGTCTGCGGATGATTATCAGACACTTGTAAAGGACGGCGTAAATCCGGGCAGGATCGAAGCAGGTGATGCTGTTACGATCATGGATCACATCAAGGCGGAAATGGCAAAATCCGGTACTGTGATCACAGGTTTTAACAGCAGTGATGATTTTTCACTGGATAAGCTGACAGCACTTGCCGGTGATGCAGGTTATGCACAGAGTCTGATGGCAGCATTTTCCGAAAATGACATTCCATCTACGGAAGACAATGTAAGGGAAGTGGTAGATGCAAAAGATCTTGCCATGCAGATCGGTGATGTTACGGATGATATGAAGCAGTATCTTTTGGAAAATGAACTGCCTGTTACGATCGAAAATACATATAAAGCGAAATTTGCCGCCACCTATCAGGGACAGGAAAAGGATCAGGCAGTGGCAGCAGATCCTGCATTTGCCAAGCAGATAGGCAGTGTGATTGAAGAAGCAGGGCTTGTTGCGGATGAACAGACAAAAGCAGATTGTATGTGGCTTGTCGGAAGAGATATTCCACTGACAGCGGAGCATCTTCTTCTGCTGCAGGATATGAATCGTATGGAGCAGGGGAATGAAGCTGCTGTTACAGAAAAGATAGTAGAAGCGTTAAAAGAAGGAAAAGCACCGAAAGAAGTACTTCTTGCCGGAGAAAGCCTTCTGGAAAAAGCAGAAAAGATCATGGATGAGGCTGCTTCTATCAGTGATGAAGCTGTTGATAAGGTTGTTTCTAAGGGACAGATCTGTAATATCCGGAATCTGGCAAAAGCACAGGACGATCTGGAGATGCAGAAAGAAGCTTCCGTTTCATCCGGTGATGTTACGGAAACGGATGTGCAGCTGTCCGGGCAGCAGATCCATGCAAGGCGTGTTATGGAAGAAGTACGGCTTCAGATGACAGTCAGAGCCAATCTGCTTCTCTTACAGAGCGATTATGCGATTGATACACAGCCAATCGAGGATCTTGTGGAAAACCTTAAGAAAATAGAGCAGCAAAGTGGAGAAACCATGGGAATTTCTCTTTCGGATGAAGCGATGGATGAGGTTTGGAAGGAAAACAGCCATAAGATTATGCAGATCGGTCAGATGCCTGCAGCAATCCTCGGCCCGATCGGCAGACAGATCGGCGGTTATCAGCTTTCCGGTATTTATGAGGCAGGTCTGAGCCGTCAGAGCCAGTACCAGAAGGCAGGAGAAAGCTATGAAGCACTGATGACACAGCCAAGAGCGGATCTGGGAGATTCCATCAAAGATGCGTTCCGGAATGTAGATGATCTGCTTTTCGAAAACGAAATGGAAGCTACGGATGCAAACAGAAGAGCTGTCCGTATTTTAGCTTATAATCGGCAGGAGATCACAAAAGAGAATATTGAAGAAGTCAGATACGCAGATGCAAAGCTGCAGAACTTGCTTTCTGAAATGACACCTGCCAGAGTGCTTCAGATGATACGGGAAGGTGTCAATCCGCTGGAGGAGACAGTGGATGAGCTGACTGCTTATCTGCAAAATCAGCAGACAGCCTATGTGGACAACGAAGAAAGATTCAGCCGGTATTTATATAAGCTGGAGCAGGAAAAATCCATTTCCGCAGAAGAAAGAGCATCTTATATCGGTATTTACCGTCTGATCCGTCAGATTGAAAAGGGAGACGGAAAAGCGATCGGAACCGTTGTTGCAAGCGGGCAGGAACTCACCTTTTCTAATCTGCTTTCCGCTGTCAGAACGGGGCAGAAAAAGAAAGTAGATGTAAAGGTAGATAATGATTTTGGTCTGCAAAAGGATGTACTGCAAAAAGGAGAAAGTATTTCTGACCAGATCGACAGCTATTACCGGTATCGGGCAAAGGAGCTGTTTGATGTACTTTCCATGGAAACCGTGCAGACGGAAATGGAAAGCATTTCTATCATGCAGAGCAGGGAAGAGCTTGCGCAGATGCGGGAAGATCTGACAGTGCAGGAGCCTGTAGTTGAATTTCTGACAGCTTTCGGACAGCCTGTGCATGCACAGAATATGGCAGCAGCAAAACAGATATTTAACAGCCGCGGAGATATGTTCAGAAAAATAAAGGATGCAGAGTCTGAAATGGAAGAGTCAGATATTTTTCCGGATGTCGACGCTGCTTTTGAAGAGCTGTTATCTCATTTTAACGATGTGGAAGAAGCAAAGCAGTCTTATAAGGACTTTACCGATACAATGCAGGAAGCAGTGGAGGAAGCTGTTTATGAACAGTCGGATCTGCTCGATATCAAAGCACTTTCTTTGGTTGCCAAGCAGCTTTGTTTATCTTCTCATCTGGCAAAAGAGGAATGCTATGAAATGCCCGCTGTGATACGCGGAGAACTGACAAGTGTTACTGTCCGCTTCCGTCATACAGAGCAGAAAGAAGCATCCGCTTCTTTACAGGTAACTTTGACGGATGGAGAGATCATAGCTGCAAAGTGCAGACAGGAAAATGGCAGAATAACAGGATATATCGGCTGTAACAGGGAAGATACCATGCAGAAATTACAGGAAAAAGAGGAAGATTTTAAACAGTCTGTTCTTTCGAAAACAGGATATTCTGCCGATATTACTATTGTATATAGTCAGGATATTAAAAATTCTTATTATGATACGGAGCAGTCTGCAGGGAAGCAGATGCATACAAATACAGAAAACCGGTCAGAAGAGGTACAGGGAAGTCATACTTCTGCAAATGGTCTGTATCAGACAGCAAAACAGCTGATCAGACTGTTAACGGAATTATAAGCAGAAAGGTGAACAGGTATGAAGATCAATTACAATGTATCGGCGGTTGTAGCCAATGCAGCACTTACAGTGAATGAAAAAAAGTTTAATGTTTCAACAGAGAGATTATCGACAGGTTATAAGGTAAATCATGCAAAGGAAAATCCATCCGGAATTGCGATCGCAAAGCGTATGAATGCACAGCTCAAGGGGCTTTCACAGTCTAAGGATAATGCAAGTACGGCAGTTTCCGTTGTCAGCACGGCAGAAGGTGCACTGACAGAAATACAGTCCATGATACAGCGTATGAATGAGCTTTCCGTACAGGCAGCAACAGGTACAAAAACAGATTCCGACAGGGAATCCATTCAGGCAGAGATAAAAGAGCTGAAAGAAGAAATCGAACGTATGAAAAATGATACGGAATTTAACGGCAAAAAGCTGTTAAACGGCGATTGCGATCTAAAAGGCTATGCAGATGCAAAGGGCATTAAGGTAAGCTATTATTCCGATGAAACACCGGTCGCAAATTATAAGTTCAGTCTGGTAAATCCGATCCCGCTTGATCAGGATGGAAATGTAGATCTGAAAGACGGTAGTGTAACACTTCTGCAGGATGGCAGTGAAAATGCATTCCCGAAAGATGCCAAGATCACTTATGACGGCGACAAAGTAACTGTCACAGCAGCAAATGAATTTGAGATCACATTTAAAGTAGATAAGAATGTTACAACAACAAGCCAGGATGGCAGCATCTCACTTGATATCACCGGAATCGGAGCCATGCGCGTCCAGATCGGAGCCAATGAAGGACAGGTGCTTGCGATTCGTATTCCGGAGGTTTCTCTGGATACACTTGGTCTTTCCGATATCGATATTTCCACACAGGAAGGTGCGCAGCGGGCAATAGAACTTTCCAAGCAGGCAAATGCTTATATTTCTTCTGTCCGCTCCAGAATAGGTGCTTATGAAAACAGACTGGAGCATACACAGAGCAGCCTCGGTGTCACAGAAGAAAATGTGACAAGTGCTTTCTCCCGTATCATGGATACAGATATGGCAGAGGAAATGACAGAATATGCAAACCAGCAGGTGCTCAATCAGGCAGGCATTTCCGTTCTGACACAGGCGAACCAGAGACCGGCAGAAGTACTGCAACTGTTAC